>MDSZ01257713.1_pt1 | contig 21779 bp, 14 predicted proteins | sample 811201 | NCBI WGS metagenome assembly MDSZ01 (sample SAMN05326647, study PRJNA326480) | marine metagenome | isolation source: seawater | place: Indian Ocean: North | collected 2010 | reverse complement strand
TATTTGAAGATTTGTTTAAGGTTGCAACGATTGCCAATATCTTACAATTAATAAAATTACCTGATGGGACTGTAAAAGTTTTAGTTGAGGGCTCTCATAGAGCTCAGATGGAATCCTTAGAATCAGATTCAAAATACTCTAAAGTTAGAGTAAGTCTTATATCTGAACCATCAATAGATCCTAAAGATAGCGAAAATCTTGCAAGATTTATTAAAGCTAAATTTCATGATTTTATAAAAATCACAAAGAAAATTGCTCCCGAAGTTCTTGCATCAATTGATGCATTGGATGATCTATCCAGGATCATAGACTCAATAGCTGGTCATTTACCAATGGAAATCAAGCAAAAACAAGAAATCCTTGAAACAGCTGATTTTCAATTGAGAGCTGAAATTCTTATAGCGTTTATAGAATCTCAATTAGATGTTATGGATGTTGATAAGAGAATTCGTAATAGAGTTAAAGGCCAGATGGAGAAATCTCAAAGAGAATATTATTTAAATGAGCAGATTAAAGCTGCTCAAAAAGAATTAGGTGATATTAGCGAGGAGGGTGATGAAATATCACAATTAGAAAAAGACATTGCTAAAGTTGGCATGTCAAAGGAGGCACTTAAAAAAGCAAATAATGAATTTAACAAGTTTAAGCAAATGTCTCCAATGTCTGCAGAAGCTTCTGTAGTTCGATCATATTTAGACTGGTTAACAACAATCCCTTGGAAAAAAAGAAGCAAGGTTAAATCAAACTTGAAGTCTGCTAGTGAAATCCTAAATGAAGATCATTTTGGTTTAGATGAAGTTAAAGAAAGGATTTTGGAATATTTAGCAGTGCATCAAAGGGTTAAAAAATTAAAAGCCCCAGTTTTGTGTTTGGTTGGACCACCAGGAGTGGGTAAAACATCTCTTGGAAAATCTATTGCACGAGCAACTAATAGGAAATTTGCTCGTATGTCATTGGGTGGAGTTAGAGATGAAGCTGAAATAAGAGGGCATCGGAGAACTTACATTGGATCAATGCCTGGCAAGATTATTCAAAAACTTTCAAAAGTTGAAGTGAAAAATCCATTATTCTTGTTTGATGAAATTGATAAAATGGGTATGGATCACAGGGGTGATCCTGCTTCTGCATTATTAGAAGTTCTAGATCCAGAGCAGAACAATACTTTTTCAGATCATTACTTAGAAGTTGATTTTGACCTTTCAGAGGTTATGTTTGTTTGTACTGCAAACACATTAAATATTCCTGGGCCGTTGCTTGATAGAATGGAGATCATTAGACTCCCTGGGTACATAGAGGATGAAAAATTAAATATTGCGAAACAATATTTAATTCCAAAACAACTTGAAAGAAATGGTCTTGATGAAAAAGAAGTTAAGCTTAATGATAAATCAATTCTAGATATAGTTCGTTACTATACTAGAGAGGCAGGAGTAAGAGGTCTTGAAAGACAGATTGCCAAAATTTTTAGAAAATCAGTTAAAGAAAGAGTTCTTTCAGATCCAAAGAAGACCAAAAGCTCTATCAATATCACACCTAAGAATCTCGAGAAATATTGTGGTGTTCCAAAATTTAAGTTTGGCGAAGCAGATATTGAAGATATTGTAGGCAAGGTTGCTGGATTAGCTTGGACCGAAGTAGGCGGTGAGTTATTAACAATCGAGTCATCTTATGTGCCAGGAAAAGGTCAAGTTATTAAAACTGGTTCATTGGGTGATGTAATGCAGGAATCTATTCAAGCCGCATTAACAGTTGTGAGATCTCGATCAGAGAAGTTAGGGATCGCGAGTAATTTTTATGAAAAATTTGATGTGCATATACATGTTCCCGATGGTGCAACCCCTAAAGATGGTCCTAGTGCAGGTGTAGGAATGTGCACTGCCATGATTTCAGTTTTTACTGGCATACCTGTTCGCTCAGATACAGCCATGACAGGAGAGATAACTTTGCATGGTCAAGTAACAAAAATTGGTGGATTAAAAGAAAAGCTTTTAGCTGCTAAAAGAGGAGGCATAAAGAGGGTGATTATCCCAGAAGATAATGAAGCTGATTTAAGAGAAATACCTTCTCAAATTACTCATGCGCTTGAGATACTTCCTGTACGTTGGGTAGATGAAGCGATTTCTCACGCTCTTACCTCAGAGCCAAAACCTACAAAAAAAAGGAGTAGTTCTAAAAGTTTAGCCAAACCAAAATCTTCTAGTTCCAGATCAAGTTCTAGAAAACCCCATTAGAATAGGTTTTAAAGCTTGACATTTCTTCTGTGATGGCTTTTCATAGACCTAGGTACATTAATTAACCAGAGGAGAATTCAATGAATAAATCAGACTTAGTAGATGCAGTTGCTTCATCAGCAGACATGACCAAAGCCTCAGCTGGAAGAGCTGTTGACTCGGTTTTAGATTCTATTGGTGATGCGTTAGGTAAAGGAGACACAGTTTCGCTTGTAGGTTTTGGAACATTTTCTGTCAGACACAGAGCTGCTAGAGAAGGAAGAAATCCACAAACAGGTGCTTCAATGCATATTGCAGCATCAAAAGTTCCAGGCTTTAAGGCTGGTAAAGGATTAAAAGATAAAGTTAAATATTCTTAATTAACTATATATCAAAGGTCTTTAAAAAAAGGGTGCATAAGCACCCTTTTTTTATGTATCATTGTTACCTTTTAAAAAGGGTGTAGTTCAAATGTTAGAGTCAGTTAGAAACTTCTTATCAGGTAAAAGAGTTATAGTTATTGCTATCATTCTAGCAATTCCTTTTGTTTTTTTTGGCTCAACTTCATTTGGAACAACTTTTAGCAGTTTTGGAACTGTGAATGGCGAGCCTGTTACTCAAATGGATGTCAATCTTGCAACCAGTCAAGTTAGCCAAAGACTCAAATCTATATATGGTGAGGAATTTTCTTTGGATGATTTGGATGAAGAAGTTTCATTGAGTTTAATTAAGAATGAAATTATTAATCAAAAAACACTTCTCTCTCATGCAAGAAAACTTGGTCTAATATTATCTGAAAAAAAAGCTAAACAAGAAATTATCAATATTGATATGTTTCAAGGTGATAATGGCTTCGATCAAATCCTTTTTGAATCTTCTATTAGGGCTAATGGATGGACGCCTGAAGAATACATCAATCTTGTGGGAGAAACTATGTCATTAGATAGGCTTGTTGCAGCTATGGGTGTAACTGCTTTTCCTATACAGAGCGATATTGAGGCTTTAGCTTCCATGCTTGAAACTGCTAGAGATATAGATTTCATAAAAGTTGATAAAAAAGTTTTGGTTAAACAGCAGGAAGCTACCCTAGAGGAGGGCCAGAAATTTTATGATAAAAATCCATTTTTATTTCTTTCAAAAGAGCAAAGAGACTTCTCGTATTTCCTTTTAACTTACGATGGATATAAAAAGAAAGTTCAAATTCCAGATAATTATATTGATGAGGCTTATGAAGATTACCTCAGCAACCTAGAAGGACAAGTGCAAAATAGAATCTCACATCTGATGATTGAAAAGTCTAATTATGAGAATTCAGATCAAGCATATACAAAAATTGACTCTATTTATAAAAGCATTAAATCTAAAGAAATTTCTTTTGAAGAAGCGGTATCTATATCTAGCGAGGATTTAGCTTCTAAAGACTCTAGTGGAGATTTAGGTTTATCATCTGGGGATGCTTTTCCTGAGGAATTTGAGAATGCAATATTATCTATGGCACTTAACTCTATTAGTTCAGTAATAGAGTTAGATGACTCTTTTCATATTTTAAAATTAACTGAAGTTATTAGGCCTCAAATTAAGACCAAATCAGAAATGTCTAAAGGGTTATTAGAAGAACTTGTGGATGCTGAAGCATTGGCTTTGATGCAAGATGATTTCTTGGAATTAGAATCATTGGTCCTAGAAGGAGCGACTCTTAATTCAATTGCAGAATCTATTGATGCTCCGATCGAAGTTACGGGCCTAAAAAATGTTGATGATATTCAATTTAATAACTTCGTTAATATCACTTCTTCAGAATTATTTGATTCTTCATTAATGACAAATAAAATTGAGATTTTTGAAGGGGATGATAGTTATGCTTTTGTGATGATGACTCAAGTTTTAAAACCATCTGTTCAACCTTTTGTTGATGTTGTGGATTTAGCTATTGAAGAAGTTCGTATTGAAAAAGCTAACAAAATTGTTGATGAATTTACTTCAATTGCAGAAAGAGTTATTGATGGTGAAGATATGCTTCCAAATACAGAAGGGTTCTCTAGAGAGAATTTTAAGAGTGTAAAAAGATTTTCTTCATTACTGCCTTCTGAAATTATTAATTCAACATTTGAATCCCCAATTGGAACCTTGGTTTCAAGCGAAGCTTTTAATGGAGATCGTTATTGGGCTAAGTCGTCAAATGAGTTAGTACCTTCCATAGATGAGTTAGGAGAATCAGTTGAGCAGTACCAAGCTTTTTACAATGAGAGTTTGGGGCAGCAATTTTCAGGATTTATAGACCAAGCCTTCAAACAAAATCAAAAAGTTCGTTTAGAAAATTTAACCGCTAATTAATCAGAATATTCTTCTATAGACATTGCGGCAGTGTTAAAGCCTCCATCTACATAAGTTATCTCACCTGTAATTCCACTTGCAAGGTCAGAGCATAAAAATGCTGCTACATTACCTACTTCTAGAGTAGTTACAGCTCTTCTTAGGGGCGCTCTTTTTGCATAATTTGTTAACATTTTTCTAAAATTTTTAACTCCCATAGCAGCAAGAGTTTTAATTGGTCCTGCTGAAATAGCATTTACTCTAATTCCATCTGGTCCTAATGCTGCAGCTAAAAATTTGGTATTTGCTTCTAAACTTGCCTTTGCAAGACCCATAACATTGTAATTTGGTAAGGATTGCTTAGATCCTAGATAGGTAAGTGTTAGAAGGGCTGCATTTTCATTTAGCATTGGCTTTGCTCCCTTAGCCATTGCGGTAAAGCTATATGAGCTTATGTCGTGAGCAATTTGAAAGCCTTCTCTGGTAGCAGCATCAATAAAGTTACCTTCAAGTTCATTGGCTGGAGCAAATCCTATGGAGTGAACAAATCCATCAAATGATTTCCATTTCTTAGAAAGCTCTTTGTACATGTTTGTAATACTTTCATCAGAAGCAACATCACATTCAAATAATAAATTAGAATCAAGCTCCGCAGCTATTTTTTCAACATTTCCTTTCAACCTTTCGCTTTGGTATGTAAAAGCTAGCTCAGCTCCTTGCGCATGCATTGCTTGAGCAATTCCTGCGGCTATGGAGTGTTTATTTGCCAAACCAGCAATAAGAATTTTTTTATTTTGTAACATATTTATCGCAATAATTTTCACTATTAAATGTTATCAATATTATATATGACTTAATTAGTCTTTTATAAAGTTAAGAACCTCAAATACATTATATAAAATTGATTTTAATAGATACTTGTTTCTTTTGGGCAAACAAGCATATAATCATAGGTCGCATGGGTTGCGAGTGCGCCTGTGTCTGTTTTAAAAACTTAGGAGTATTTAAAAAATGATTGATTTAAATAAATATTTATTCAGTGCTTTTGCAATAATTTCTTTATCTGTACCTTTAGCTATTGCTCAAGATTCTGATGGGGATGTTGAGGAAGTCATTGTAACCGGATCAAGGATTGTTGATCCTAACATTATCAGTTCTTCTCAGATTGCTGTTGTTGATGGGCAAGATATTATTGAAGCTGGTGTGACTAGAGTTGAGGATTATCTAAATGATATGCCTCAGATTTCACCTGGCCAATCCATTACTAATTCTAATGGTTCAAATGGTACTGCTACTGTTAACTTGAGGAATCTTGGCTGTTCAAGAACACTAGTTCTATTGAATGGAAGAAGGCTTGTTCCCGGAACAACTGGCGGGGGAAGCTGTGCAGACCTTAATACCATTCCTACTTTGTTATTAGATAAGGTAGAGGTTTTGACAGGTGGTGCTTCTTCTGTATATGGTTCTGATGCTGTAGCTGGTGTTGTTAACTTTATCTTAGATGATGAGTTTAACGGTTTTAAAGCTGCATACTCTCATGGCTTTTACAATCATGAAAATGATAACAGCTCATTAAGAGAGCTCGTTAAAAGTTATGGTTATGCTCAAGCTCCAAGTGATGTTCAAACTGGCGATACAGGGAAGTTCTCTATTGCTTTTGGTGGTGACATTGATGGAGGAAGAGGACACATTACTGCTTTTATGGAGCACACTGATACTCAACCAATACTCCAAGGTGACTTTGATATAAGTGCTTGTGCTTTAAGTGGTGGTACTACTAGATGTGGCGGTTCTTCAACGATTCCTCCTGGAAGATGGGCTGATTTCGGAAGATATGGCGGAGCTGGATTTGTTAACATCGATCCTTCTGTTACTCGTCTAGACCTTAAAGTTCAAGGAAATGAATTTGTTCCAAGAGCCGGTCAAACATATAACTATAACCCTACAAACTTCTTCCAAAGACCAGATGATAGGTTAAATGTAGGATTTTTTGGAAAATATGAGCTTACTGATAAAGCAGAAGTTTATTTAGATTTCACTAGCATGAAATCAGAGTCAAATGCTCAAATAGCATATTCAGGTACTTTTGGAAATATTACAGATTTACCTTGTTATAACTCTTTGCTTTCAGCTCAACAATATAAAGTTGCTTGTAGTGATTGGATAGGCATGGGTGGATCTCACGCTCCTGACTTTGCATCTGCATCAGCTGCTTTAGCCTATATTTCAGGGCTAGATATTGCAGTGGGTGATGGATCAATTATTGGATATAAAGCTCCTTTATATTCTCTAAAAAGAAATGTAGAGGGTAATCCAAGACAAGGCATCCAAATGTACAAAAGTTACAACACAACAATTGGTGTTAAAGGTGATATAAATGATGACTGGTCATATGATGTTTACTATCAAAATTCAGTTGTTAACTATGCTAATGAGTATAGGAATGACCTTTCTGTTACAGCAATTAATCGTGCTGTAGATGTAATTTCTGTTAACGGAGTTCCAACTTGTGTATCTAAACTTCAAGGTATAGATGCAGACTGTATTCCATACAATCTTTTCCAAGGCGGATTACCTGGTGATGCTGGTATTCAAGGTGTGATTGACGGCGGTCAAGCAGCTCAGGACTACCTTGCAAAATCAACTTTCATCAATGGAGATGGAAAACAAAAAATATTTTCTGCTTACATTGCTGGTGATACTGGATGGACTATTCCAGGAGCTCCAGGATCAGTTTCAGCTGTAGTAGGTTTTGAAACAAAAGAATTAGAAACAGATTTCAGACCAGATACACCTACCAAGCAAGGAGATAGATCTGGTTCAGGCGGAGCTACATTGCCAATTGGTGGTGAATATGATGTTGATGAATTCTTTTTCGAGTTAGGTATTCCTGTTACTGCTGACTTGAGTCTTGATGTTGGATTTAGATCTGCAGAGTACTCAACTGGTGCTGAGACAGACTCAAGTAAACTTGGTGCTTATTGGACAGTTAATGATAGCGTCTCATTGAGAGCTTCTTTCCAAACTGCTCAGCGTCATGCAAATATTTCAGAGCTTTATTCAGCTGTTAGCGATGGGCTTGTTGATCTTGATAATGATCCTTGTTCCATTCAGCAAAATGGAGATCCTGCTACTGCAACTCAAGCACAATGTGCATTGACTGGTTTGCCTGCAAGTTTATATAACACAGATTTAAACTCTCCAGCTGATCAGTACAACATTAAAGGCGGCGGTAATCCGAAGGTTGCTCCTGAAGAATCAGAGTCTACAACTATTGGTGTAGTTCTTACTCCTGATTCAGTACCAGGCTTAACTCTAACATTGGATTATTTTGACATTACTGTCGAAGATGGCATTGGTACAGTTAGTGCAAAAACTGCTCTTGATAAATGTATTTCTACTGGAAGCGCTCAATACTGTGGCTTGATCAATAGACAAGCTGGCACAGGATCATTGTGGCTATCAGGTGGATATATTTCACAGCAGCTCACTAACATTGGTGAAGAAACAACAAGTGGTGTTGATGTAATATTTGATTATTCTTTTGAGTCTGCATGGGGCCCAGTAGAACTTCAAGGTGTTACAACTCTTCTTGACACATATGATATTACAGAATTACCAGGCGCATCTCCAATTGCTTGTTCTGGTAATTGGGGTGGTTCATGTGGAAAGAATCCTTTACCTGAGTTTGCTGGTAAGTATCAAGCAAAACTTACAACTGAGTGGGATACGGATGTAACACTTGGTTTAAGGTATCTTGGTGAAACTGATGACCTTAATTCAAATCAAATAGACTTTGATGCAATCACATACATTGATTTAACTCTGCAGCACATGCCAACAGAAAATCTAGTGGTTACATTTGGTATAAATAACCTGTTTGATGAGGAGCCAGAATATACATCTGATGCTGGTACAGCACCAGGTAATGGTAATACTTTCCCAGGTTACTTTGATGCCTTTGGTCAGTACATTTTCTTAAATATGACACTTCAATACTAAGAAAAGGTAAAAAAATTAAAAAGGGGTGCTTTTGCACCCCTTTTTTTAATAATTTTTATTTATTGATATCTTAAAGAAAAGTTGACATATGGCACCAAAATAGCAACAATTAGCGGTACTAACAAACTTTTAGGGAGTTTATATGTCTAATATAGTTAAATTTTCGTTGGTTGCGGTCCTTTCATTAGGTCTAATTCCTAATACTTCATTTGCTCAAGATGCAGCTGATGATGATGTTGAAGAGGTTATCGTAACTGGTTCTAAAATTAAAAAATCGGTTTTTGATAGTTCAAAACCATTAGAAATTATTTCTGATGATGCTATTGAAAGAACAGGACTGAATAATATTGGTGATGTTCTTCAAAATATCTCATCATCTGATGGAACAGGTATTCGACCGGTTACTACTGCTACTAATGGCGGCGATGGTTCTAATGAGATTTCTCTAAGAAATCTTGGATCTGGAAGAACATTGGTTCTAATTGATGGAAGAAGATGGGTAACAGACGCCTATGGTTCTGTAGACATGCAAACAATCCCTTCATCTATTATTTCTAGAGTAGAGATATTAAAAGATGGCGCATCTTCAATTTATGGTTCTGATGCTGTTGCTGGTGTTATTAACATTATCACTAAAAAAGATATGGATGGTTTTGAAATGCGTGCATCAACTGGTGAATATGAAGCAGGTTATGGTGCTCAAAACTCAGTAAGCTTAACTTTTGGAAGTACTTCTGAGAAGTCTAGCAACATATTAAATATATCATTTGCAGACCAAGCACCTATTATGGCTGGTGAAATCCCTAGAGCTAACCAACCATATTACGGATGTACAAATTTACCTGGAACAGGTACAGGGCCAGAAAATAGCCCAACAAACCTAGGTCCAAACAATGAGCAGAATTTTGGTTATGGTAACTTTGCTCCAGCTAACAGCGGTCTTTGTGGATCTTCTTACCCTGCATATGGTAGATTCTTTACTGTTAATAGATATCTTCAGCCTGGTAAGTCAGGCGCGTCTATTGATGACTTTATTCCTTGGTCAAACGCTGGTCGATATAACTATGCACCTATCAACCATGTTCAAAACCCTGTTGATAGAGTTGGTGTGTATGCATATTCAGATTTTGAAATTTCAGATGATCTAACTGCTTATGTTCAACTAAATTATTCTAAATCTAAGCGTGATAACCAGTTAGCTCAGGTGCCTATGACGGCAGTTCCTTGGGCTGGTCCTCAGTGGCAATTAAATAATGGAAGATTTGCAACATCTGATGGTTTTTTCAACCCATTTGGAGTTGATACAAATTTTGGTTTTAGATCAGTAGCTATTGGCCCAAGAATATATTCATATGATTATGATACTTATGGTATTAGAGCTGGTCTTGATGGTAATTTTGATATGGGTGGTAACACCTACTTTTGGTCAGCTGGCGTTCAAATCAATGATGCTCAGTATGATTCAAAACTTTATAATTTTGTTGACTTAAATCATTTGGCCGCTGCCGTTGGACCATCATTTAGAGATTCTGCCGGTGTTTTACGATGTGGAACTACTGAAGAGGTAATTTTTGGCTGTATGCCATTTAATATCTTTGGTGGCCCAGACCTTGGTTTGAGCACTGGAAGAATCACAGCACAAGAGTATCAACAAATGGTTGATTATGTTGGATATGACGGGGCAGCTAATGCTGGCTTTGACAGTGATGACTACTGGTTAGAAATTTCTGGTCCATTATTTGAAATGCCATATGGTACTGCTTTCTTTGCGGCTGGATACGAAAAACGTGCGGCTGGATATTATGATACTCCAGATGCTTTAGTTAGCTCAGGCGGCTCATCTACAAACTTTAGAGAGCCTACCCGTGGTAAGACTTCTGTTGAAGAGTTCTTTGTTGAAATCAATATTCCTTTATTAGAAGGTGTTACTGGAGCTCAAGAGCTTGAAGTTACACTTTCAGCAAGAACTTCAGATTATTCAGCTGAAGGTATGGTAGGAGCAGCTGCTAATTCTAATGATCCTGGCTCTCCTTCTACATCAGAAATTGGAATTCGTTGGAGACCAATAGATGACTTGCTAGTAAGAATTACTGCTGGTGAAACTTTCAGAGCACCCTCAGTAGGTGATTTATATGCAGGTGGTGGAGAATCTTTCCCACAAGCAACTGACCCTTGTAATACTGATCAGTTTCCACTTCAAAGTGCAGGAACTCAAGCTAACTGTTTAGCTGCAGGTGTTCCAGCTGGTGGTGTAGAACAACCAACAACACAGCTTAGATCATTAGTTGGTGGTAACCCATACTTGAAACCTGAAGAAGGAGAGAATGCAACTTTTGGTGTTGTTTATACTCCAAGCCAGGTTGAAGGTCTTAGTGTGAGTGTTGATTTCTGGGAAATTGAATTAGAAAATATCTTTAGCTCAATTGGCGCAGCTCAAGTATTAAACAGATGTTATGTTGAGTCTCCAGTACAAGATGATGCTTTCTGTTCATTTATTACTAGAACAGCACAAGCAGGACTACAAACAGTTAGAACCTCAAGAATTAACTCAGCTGTTAATAATGTGTCTGGTGTTGATTTAATTGTTGGATATAACTTTGATGTAGAAAACTGGGGATCATTTGCCACTGCTTTTGATATGACTTATTACACAAAAGATGAGTTTGCTCAATCAGCAGATTCAACACCTTCTGAATCATTCGGTTGGTATGATGGTGGTGCTGACTTTAGATGGAGAGCAAATGCCTCTATTCTTTGGGATTACAATGATTTTACTACATCATTAAACTTTAGATTCCTTGATGATAACAAAGATGATTGTTGGTTGTCATATTACTATGGTTTAGATGATGGCTGTTCACATCCTAATGAGCAAAGCAACTATGGAGACGGTGGGTATAACTTAATGGAAGTTGAGTTTTACACTGATTTACAGATTGCATATCAATATAGTGATGAAGTAAGCGTGTTTATTGGAGCTAGAAACTTATTTGGTGAAGAGCCTCCAGTAGCATACGATGCTTTTGCTCAAAACTTTGACTTTGCTTGGGATATTCCTGGTGGAGCATTTATTTATGGTGGATTTAAAGTCTCACTATAAAATAGTTTAATCTAATAAAAAGGGCCGGTTTTCCGGCCTTTTTTTTATATATAATATTCGCATGAAAATTAAACATATATCTTTTTTATTTCTATCATTTCTAATTGGTTGTGGCGAATCTATTTCTCCTGTCGACTCAGGGCTTGAGCAAAAGATTCTTCATTTTGGCAATGGAAGTGAACCTCAAGGCCTTGATCCACATATTGTTACTGGTGTACCAGAGCATCATTTACTTATTTCTATGTGCGAAGGTTTAACTATTGCTAACCCAAGGGGTGGCGATAATTTACCCGGGGTTGCAGAATCTTGGGATATTAGCCCCGATGGTAAGATCTATACATTTTACTTAAATAAAAATGCAAAGTGGTCAAATGGCGATCCTTTGTATGCTGATGATTTTGTTTGGTCATGGATGAGAATTCTTACTCCTTCACTAGGTTCCCAATATCCTGATATGCTCTATTATGTAAAGGGCGCAGAAGAATTCCATCAAGCAAAAACTGATGATTTTTCAACTGTTGGAGTTACAGCTGTTAATGATCATGAATTAAGAGTAGAACTAAAAAATCCAACGCCATTTTTTATAAGGCTCTTAAGCCATTACAGTACTTACCCTGTTCATAAAAAAACTGTCTTAAATCATGGGAAGATTGATGATAGAAATGGTTTATGGACTCGTCCTGGTAATTTTGTTTGCAATGGCCCAATGAATCTAAAATCTTGGGAGTTAAATAAACAAATTACAGTTGAAAAAAATCCACTTTATTGGGATGCTGAAAGGGTGCAACTTAATGAGATAAGATATTATCCTGTCTCTAATGAATCTACTGAAGACAGGATGTTTAGAGCTGGACAACTCCATGTAACAAATGTTGTCCCTTTAGAGAAATGCCCAGTGTATATAGAAAATAATAATCCCAATTTAAGGATCGAGCCATATATGGGAACCTACTTTTACAGGGTTAATACTAGGCATCCTATTTTAAAAGATAAAAGAGTGCGATTAGCACTAGCTTATGCCTTAAATAGAGATCAGATAGTAAATAAAGTTTCGAAGTGTGGCCAGAAAGCAGCTTATTCGTTTACACCACCAGGTTCAGCAGGTTACGAGCCTGAAACTGAAATTCCATTTAATCCCACTTTAGCAAAATCTCTATTAGCAGAAGCTGGATATAAAGATGGCATTGATTTTCCTGTACTGGAAATACTTTTTAATACCCAAGAAGGTCATAGGAAAATAGCCTTGGCAGTGCAGCAGATGTGGCAAGAAAATTTAGGAATTTCTGTTCAATTAGTTAATCAAGATTGGAAAGTTTACTTAGCTAGAGAAATGACTGGAGATTTTCAGATATCTAGAGCTGGCTGGATTGGTGATTATGAGGATCCAAATACATTTCTGGATACTTTGAGACCTAATAGAGGTAATAATAAAACTGGTTGGGAAAATGAGGAATATGATGCGTTGTTAGAATTAGCTAACTCAACCAATGAGAGGTCTTTACGATACAAGTATCTTTTGCAAGCAGAAAAATTATTAATTAGCGAAATGCCAATCATTCCTATCTATACTTATGTTCGTCAATACCAAATATCTAGCGATGTTAAGGGGTGGTATCCAAATTTATTAGATACTCATCATCCTAAATTTATCTATTTGGAAAGATAATCTATTAAATGTTACGAGTCATATTAAAAAGAATTGCAATTGCAATACCTGTAATTTTAGTTGTTGCATCTTTAACTTTCTTTTTAGTAAGAATGGCGCCTGGAGGTCCTTTTGATGCTGAAAAGGTTGTGCCTCCTCAGGTTATGAAGAATCTTAATTCAGTTTATAACCTTGATGCCCCATTAATAATTCAATATAGAGATTATATGTTTAATCTTATCCAGGGAGATTTTGGACCTTCATTCAGATATCCGGGAAGGTCAGTTACTGAAATGATTTTTACTGGTTTACCTGTCACTTTTGAGTTAGCTTTTTACGCCATAATTATTGCTATTTTAATTGGGAGTCTCGCAGGTGTTATTGCAGCTGTTAAACGGAATACTATGCTGGATTATATTCCTATGACCATTGCAATGATTGGAATCTGTATGCCAACATTTTTATTAGGGCCTTTATTAGTTTTATTGTTTGGAATCCATCTTGAGGTTTTACCTGTCTCTGGCTGGGGTTCTCTTGCTGGAGATAAAATTTTACCCTCTATAACTCTTGGTGCAGCATATGCAGCTTATATAGCGAGGTTAAGTAGAGGAGGTATGTTAGAAACTCTTAGCCAAGATTATATAAGAACAGCAAGAGCTAAGGGCTTACCAGAGCATAAAGTTATTGTTCAACATGCTCTTCAAGGTGGTTTAGTGCCTGTTGTTTCATTTTTAGGTCCTGCAATTGCAGGATTAATCGGAGGTTCTTTTGTTGTTGAAACAATTTTTCAAATCCCAGGTCTTGGAAGATTTTATGTTGAAGCAGCATTTAACAGAGACTATACAATGATACTTGGTACAACTATCTTCTTTTCAACCCTTATTATATTTTTCAATCTTTTGTCTGATATTGCAGTTTTACTTATGAATCCTCGCGCTAGGAGTGAGACATGAGTCAGGGTAGCTCATTATGGTCAGATGCCTGGAGAAGATTGCTGGCTAATAAAGCAGCTCTATCAGGCGGGGTTATTCTATTAATTTTAATTTTTCTTGCAATATTCGCGCCATGGATTGCTCCTCATCCATATGCTTACCAAAATTTAGAATTAGGAGCTCAGCCACCTTCTAGTAATTTTTTGCTCGGTACAGATACTCTTGGTAGAGATCTATTTAGTAGAATTTTATATGGCGCTAGAGTGTCACTGTTGGTAGGTTTTGTTGCTACAGGCGTTGCTTTGGTTATAGGAGTAAGTTGGGGAATTGTAGCGGGCTATTTTGGTGGAAGAATTGACTCTGTGATGATGAGGATTGTTGATGTGCTTTATGGACTTCCTTTTATTATTTTTATAATTCTTTTAATGGTTATTTTTGGAAGAAATATTTGGCTTTTATTTGGTGCTATCGGTGCAGTGGAGTGGCTCACAATGGCTAGAATTGTTAGAGGTCAAGTTTTAACAGTTAAAAATCATGAATATGTTTTAGCTGCTAAAGCAATGGGAGTAACAAATATTCAAATGTTTAGAAAGCATATATTTCCAAATATCCTTGGTCCTATTGCGGTTTATGCTACATTAACCATTCCTCAAGTGATGTTATTAGAGGCATTTCTAAGTTTTTTAGGTTTAGGTATTCAACCACCAATGAGCAGCTGGGGTACATTGATAAGATATGGTGTTGAATCAATGGAGGAATATTCTTGGTTACTTATTTATCCAGGCTTAACTTTTACCATTACATTATTTGCTTTAAATTTTTTTGGCGATGGTTTAAGAGATGCATTAGATCCTAAAATTTCTTCAGATTAAAAAGCTCTAATAATAATTTTTAAAACCTGCCCAGGTTTTATCTCATTGTTTGTTAATTCATTGATTTCCTTAATATCCGAAATTTCAATATTAAAAATATCCGCAATTCTGTATAGACTATCCCCTTGTTTTACACTATATAAAATCGTCCTCTTTTTTGAATTAATTGTTCTATATATATTTTTATTCCCTATATTCAGTTCTTTTCCAATTGTTAGAGGGGAGTTCATTCTTAATCCATTATTTTTTGCTATTTCTGCAGGGGAAATCTTATATTGGATGCCAAGATTCCATAATGTATCTCCCTCACTAATTATGTGAGCTTGATAGGGAATAAATACTTGATTTTGATCATTGCTCAAAGGGATCAATAATTCTTGATCCAAGTTCAGTATGTTAGTAGATAGATAATTTACTTTCTTTAAAATACCAACTTCTGTATTAAATTCTTTAGCTATTTTCCATAGACTATCTCCTTTGGAGACTTTATGAGTAACCCAATTTATTTGGTTTGTTTGAATAAATTCGTGTTTATTAAGTTTTAGCCTATCTTCTAATTCTATAGGAATATTAAAAGTAGTTTTCTTGCCAGGAGGAGAGGCCCATTTTGTGTATCCTGCGTTTAATTTGTAGACAAATTCAGGCTTCAGACCAGCAAACTCACTAAAAGCTAATATTTCAACTTGACCATCAAGCTCTATACTACCTAGGACAGGTGAATTAGGAAAATTTGGTAAAGATATACCATACTTTTCTGCGTTAACTACCAATTCAACTATTGCCTTAAACTTTGGCACATATTCCTTAGTTTGATTTGGTAGTCTGAGCTCCTCATAATTTGTAGGCTTACCTAATTTTTTATTAAGTTTTATTTGCTTTTCAAGAAGGGTAGGACCTCCATTATATGCAGCTAGCGTATAGGTAATTTCTTTATTAAATCTGTTGTGAAGATAGGCTAAATATTTAACAGCTGCTTTAGAGGAAACTAAAGGATCATGTCTTTGTTCATACCACCAAGTATCTTTAAGTCCATATATCCTTGCAGTAGCAGGCATAAATTGCCATAACCCCATTGCGCCTGATGCAGAGATTGAAAATGGATCATAGTTGCTTTCAATGTAAGGAAGAAGTGCCAATTCAGGCGGAAGTCTATACCTTTCTAATTCTTCAAGAACAAAATAAATAAAGTATTTTCCTTTTTCAAGGAGATTATCAAATTGAGTGGGGTTGCTAAGATAAGCATTAATATATTTAATAGTTAGCTCATCAAGATTATCTTGCTGTAGAGTATTAGATGATTTTATTCGATCCCATACATTGTCATAAAAATTAATATTTTGATTTTCGTTGCTTGGAGCAGGTTCTATGTATTGATCAGCTTGAATGATAGATGGTAATTCACAGCCTGTAATTGCTATGAATAATACAATTAAATAGAGTTTCTGCATGTTTTTGGGCCTAACTTTTTGCATGTATCTAAATATTATCTTCATAAGTTTTAATTAACCAAATATAATTATTAGTATAGGCTTTTATATATTGAATATTCACAAATTTTAATGTCATATTTTAACCCATGAAACAGGTAATTATTTATACAGATGGTGCGTGTAGAGGAAACCCTGGTCCAGGAGGTTGGGGTGCATTTATTAAATTTGACGGCGCTGAAAAAAAAATCTTTGGAGGCCAAAAGGAGACAACTAATAATCAAATGGAACTTTCAGCGGCGATCGAGGGTTTGGCCGCTCTAAAAGAACCATGTAATGTAGAACTTTTTACTGATTCAAAATATGTTATGGATGGAATTACACAATGGATTGCAAACTGGAAAAAAAATAATTGGAGAACAGCTGCTAAAAAAGATGTTAAAAATAAAGATTTATGGCAAAAATTAGATCAGCTAATATCTCACCATGAAGTAAAATGGAATTGGGTAAAAGGTCATTCTGGAGATATAGGAAATGAAACTGCAGATTTTTTAGCTAATAAGGGAATAGATTCTATTTTATGAAAAAGAAATTAATTGTTCTTGATACTGAAACCACTGGTCTTGAAGTCGATCAAGGCCATAGGATTGTTGAAGTTGGCGCAGTAATGCTTGCTGATAGACGTAGAACAGATCAACATTTTCATTCATATCTTAATCCTGAAAGATCTATTGATGAAGAAGCTGAAAAAGTTCATGGACTCTCAATGGAAAAGCTTTTAAATGAGCCTCATTTCTCAGAAATTGCTGAAAGTTTTCTAGAGTTTGTTGAAGGAAGTATATTAGTTATTCATAATGCTCCATTTGATTTAGCTTTTTTAAATGCTGAGTTAAAAAGAGCCTCATCTAAATTTCCAGCACTTGAAGAAATATGTGATATTGAAGATACCTTGCTTATGGCAAGAAATAAGTTTCCTGGGCAGCGTAATTCACTTGATGCACTTGCAAATAGATTTGAGATAAGTGGTTACGATAGAAGTTTTCACGGAGCATTACTGGACGCAAATATTCTTGCTGATGTATATATTCACCTAACGGGCGGTCAAAGTAAATTTGAATTTATAACCTCAAACACAAATTCAAATATTAATAAAAATGATAGTGATTCTAATATTGATATTACAAAATTTCCTATTCCAAAGATCTCAGTATCTGAGGAAGATATATTAGCTCATGATGAAAGAATGACTAATATTACTAATAATAGGAGCTCATCATGACAACAGTTACAAGATTTGCTCCTAGCCCAACTGGATCATTGCATATTGGCGGAGTGAGGACTGCTTTATTTAATTATGTTTATGCAAAACAAAATAAAGGAAAGTTTTTAATCAGAGTTGAAGATACAGATTCAGAAAGATCCTCAAGAGAATTTGAAGAAGATATTTTGAAAGGGTTAGCTGATATCGGAATCATTCCTGATGAATCTCCCGTACGTCAATCAGAAAGATCTGAGCTATATTTAAATGCTATTCAGAAAATCATAGATTCTGGACATGCTTATTATTGCAATTGCAGTAAAGAAAGGTTAAATAAAGTTAGGTCTGAACAGCAAGCAAAAGGTCTTAAGCCTCAATATGATGGTAAATGCAGGGATCTAAACCATGAAGCTAACCCATCAATGGTTCTTAGACTTAAAACCCCGAAAGAAGGAGAATTGGTTTTTCATGATTTGGTTAGAGGAGAAGTCATTTTTAAGAATTCAGAGCTAGACGATTTAATTTTGGTAAGAAGTGATGGATCTCCAACATATCATTTATGTAATGTTGTTGATGATTATGATCAAAAAATTACTACAGTAGTGAGAGGAGAGGACCATTTAAGCAACACACCTAGACAAATTCATATTCAGCAAGCATTAGGATATCCATCTCTTGAATATGCGCATCTTCCAATGGTACTTGGCCAAGATAAAAAAAGATTATCAAAACGAAACGCTGTTACAAGCTTGCAAGATTATTTTAACCAAGGCTATCTAGAATCATCTATGATTAATATGTTAGCTCGCTTAGGTTGGTCTAAGGGAGACAAAGAGATTTTCTATATTGAAGATTTAATCTCAGATTTCAGAATTCAGGAGGTACAAAAAGCTGGCGCTATATTTGATCCTGCAAAACTTGATTGGATTAATAGCAATCATTTAGCTGCACTTTCTTTAGATGACTTTAAACAAAGATTAATTCCTTTTCTTGAAACTTTTAATATTGATTTAGACCAAAAGAGTAATAGTAATGCAATCATTGAAGCTATGAGGACCTCTAAATCAACTCTTCGTGGCGTCGCTAAAGACCTCCTGCCTTACTTCTTTCAAATAGAATCTTATGATGAAAAAGCTTCTAAGAAATTTTTAGTTGGATCTGAGCCTGTATTAGAATTTGTCCAACGAAAATTAAGTAACCTCCAATTATGGGATGAACAATCAATTGACAAGGTGTTAGAGGAAGCTAAAACAACTCTAAATTTAACAACTCCCAAGTTAAATCAACCTATCAGAATAGCAATCACTGGATCAACTCAGTCACCTTCTTTAGGTTTAACACTATCGTTATTTGATTTTCATGAAGTTAATCTTAGAATTGATAAGGCATTAAAATATTTAGCTGAATCAAGTTAGCGTATAGAAGAAGCTAATATTATCTCAGGTAAATCCTGCATGATTTTCTCAAGAGTATTTAATGAAATATTTGTCGTTATTCCATATTCTGGAATAGAAGTTATTTCTAAAGGCTCCATTATAATATTGTCTGAAATTTTTTTTACCCCATCTATTGAATCTAAGATAGCGGGTTTATTATTTTTCCTTAACGGGCAAAAAATCTTTTTTTTAAATATCTCTTCAGTGAGTTCTTTTGATTCGCTTAGAACAAAATAATTTTGAGGAACATTCATAAAATTTAGCTCGTCTTTTCTAAGAATATCACCTTTATTAGACGACATTTCTTCCTCTATAATTTCAAGTGATTTCATTGATTGATATTTAAAAATACTTATTGATCCCAGTGATGCATATAAAGGGTTAAGTTGAGTATTAATATAGTTTCTTTCATAGCCCTCAAAAGTCAGAAGAGAGGAAGCTAGTGGAGCATGAGTATTTTCATAATAATCTTTAAATTCTGTATCAGAAAACTCATTCTTTTTATGAATAAATGCTAGAGCTTTAATCAATTTGGATTGCAACTCCTGCATTTGGTCTTCTTAGATCAGAGTACCCAAAGTTAATTCCATTAACGATATGAATACTTTGAGTGCTCCCCATTGTTTTAGATTTTTCCATCTTATGGCCAATTTTTTTAAGTTTCTTCGCTATGCTTGAGTTCATAGTTGTTTCATATTCTAACCCTGCATAAGGCCAGTCTTTATGTATTCTAGGCAGCATCGTTGCTTCACCTATATCTAATTTAAAGTCAATTATTCCAGAAATAACTCTTAATACAGCAGCAGGAATAAATGATCCTCCTGGAGAGCCTGTGATTAAGGATAATTCATTATTTTGATTAAATACCATAACAGGGTCCATAGTGCTCATTGGTCTTTTCCCTGGCATAAATCTATTCCCTAAGCTTGCAGATCTTCCGTCAATTGAAGTATCACCATATTGAAAAGCAAAGTTATTCATTTGATTATTCATTAATATGCCAGTATTTGGAATTGTCACACCGGATCCAAATGAGTAACCTAGCGTATAAGTATTAGATACAGCATTACCATCTTTATCTATTATTGAAAAATGAGTTGTATCTTTACTTTCATTTATTACATGAAATGGTTTGACCTTTGAGCTTGGAGTTGCTTTTTTAAAACTTAGATCTTTAAGTAATTCTATTGTTCTTTTTTTTGAAAGTAATTCATTTATCGGCACATCATAAAATGATGGGTCTCCAACATGGTGAGATCGATTATTGTGACCTCTTCTTAAGGCTTCGGCCATAAGGTGGTAAGTTATTGCCGAATCACTTTTAAATTTCTGAAGATCAATATTCTCTAGGATATTAAGAGCTGTTAACAATGTTATTCCTCCTCCAGAAGGAGGCCCTTGGGTAAAAATTTTGTTCCCTCTATATAAAGTTGAGATAGGAACTTGAAAATTTACTTTATATTTCTTTAAATCATCTTTTGAAATAAACCCATTATTTTGTTTCATTGCTAGTTCAAATTTATTGGCAATTTCTCCTTCATAAAAACCAGCTAGACCATTTTTACTTATTAATTGAATAGTGTTAGCTAGATCTTGCCTTTTCATTGTCATTCCGATTGGGAAAGGTTTATCTTGATAATAATAGATTTTTTTAGATTCCTGATCATTGAATAATTGAGGAGCGCTTTTAATTGCATGATGTAAGTCATAAGAAACTTTAATTCCATTTATAGCTTGCTTTATTACAGGCTCTAAGATCTGATTGAGAGACAATTTCCCAAATTCTTGATGAGCAGCCAATAATCCAGCTACTGTTCCTGGAACCGCATTAGCTTTATATCCGTACCTTACTATATCTCTATCTATTGATTTATAGTCTCTGGGTAAATCAGCATTAAAAATTGCTTTTAAGTTTGATGTTAAAGGGGATTTACTTCTGTAATCAATAGAAAAAATTTCATCTCTTTCTTTTATATAAATTAACATAAAACCACCTCCGCCCAAATTACCTGCCCTTGGAAGAGTTATTGCCAATGAAAAACCAACTGCCACAGCTGCATCTATAGCATTTCCGCCCATATTTAAAATATCTATTCCAATATTTGATGATTCAATATTTTGAGATACCACCATTCCTGATTGATTTATGGTGGGATGGAATGGAGAAGGGTAATCTATGTAATTAATTTGCGATGATATATTTGAGCAGAAAGATAATATTGCTAAAAATGTTATTTTTTTAATTCTCATTAAAATATTTTAGGCGCTAAATAATAAGCAAACAATGTAACTAGAAATATCCCAATAATATTTAATGCAAAGCCTGCTCTCATCATATCTGGAATTGTTAATTTGCCTGATCCAAATACTATAGCATTTGGAGGAGTCGCTACAGGCAACATAAAAGCACAACTTGCTGCTAGAACAACGGGAATTGTTAATGCAACTGGTGCAATACCAATTGCAACTGCTACGGCTCCCACAACCGGTAAGAATGTTGATGTTGTAGCAACATTTGATGTAATTTCAGTTAAAAAGATAATTAATGTTGCTACTGCTAATATCAGTACAATTGGTGGTACTG
>MDSZ01232697.1_pt1 | contig 21785 bp, 23 predicted proteins | sample 811201 | NCBI WGS metagenome assembly MDSZ01 (sample SAMN05326647, study PRJNA326480) | marine metagenome | isolation source: seawater | place: Indian Ocean: North | collected 2010 | reverse complement strand
GAAGTCTATATAGAAAAATTTTTTCAAAATCCAAGACATATAGAAGTTCAAGTTTTATCAGGTAAAAATAGAACTGTTCATTTGCATGAAAGAGATTGTTCTGTACAAAGAAGGCATCAAAAGCTTATAGAAGAAACACCAAGTCCAGTCTTGAACCAAGAATTAAGAAATGAACTTTTTGACAAAACTGTAAAAATGGTTAGCCAAATTGGTTATGAAGGAGCTGGAACTGTTGAATTTATTTATGAAAATAACAAATTTTATTTTCTTGAAATGAACACTAGAGTTCAAGTTGAACATCCCGTTACTGAAGTTGTAACAGGTATAGATATTATTAAAGAACAAATATGGATAGCTTACACTGGCAACACTGCTCTTAAACAGGAAGATATAATTGCAAGAGGACATGCTATTGAATGTAGAATAAATGCTGAAGATGCAAGTAAAAATTTTCAACCATCTCCCGGCACAATTGGTATGTGTCATCAGCCCTCAGGATTTAGAACTAGAGTAGATGGGGCAATTTTCCAAGGTTATAAAGTAACTCCCTATTACGACAGTATGATTTGTAAATTGATTTGCCATGGTAGAAATAGAACTGAAGCTATTCAAAGAATGAAAAGATCTTTAGATGAGTTTGTTATAGAAGGAATACAAACGACAATTGATTTACATAAAAAACTTTTAGAGCACAAAAAATTTATTTCCTCTGATTTTAATGTAAGCTGGCTAGATAAAGAAAAAATAATTTAACTGAAACATTTCTTTAACCAGATATCATAAACTGGATGATCAAAAGGTTTGATTGAAGGACTTGACGCAAAAGTCCAATCATTAAAAATAAAAACAGCATTTTTATTTTTACTCATAATATCTTTAACTTGTAAATAGGCTGTGATTTCGGGGTCATCATCAAATTTTGAATTTTGACATTTTAAAATATTAATCGATAAATTTTGAAATATAATTTCTTTTCCTATTTCAACTTCAATTTTTGAACTTTTTGAACTGACTTTGTCAAGAATTACGATTTCAGCATAGTTTTCATTTAGATTATTTTCGTTTGCATTTGACAAATAAGGTATAAAATTGAAAAAAATAGTTAATAAAATAAAATATTTAACTTTTCCAAGAGTTATATTTTTTTTTAGATACATTTAAATTCTTTTTTGGATGATAAGAGTTTTCAGTTCCAGTTTGATTAGCCAAATGTTTTTTTTGCCAATCATATTTTGGAGGATTTTGATTATTTTCAATTTTATTACTTGTATGATGTATCCATGAATACCAATCTCCTGGGATCTTTGAAGCATCTATTTCACCATTATAAATCACCCATCTTTTACCTGACTTATTTTGATAATATTTATTTCCAAATTCATCTACTCCAACGAATCTTCCAAACAAAATAGTATTTAACCGTGTCCCAAATGTTTGGTGATTCCACCAAGTGAAAATTTCTTTAATGAATGTCAACATAAAAATATTTTAGTTTTTCAATTTTAAATTGAAAAAATTAAATTAGACTAAAAATAAAATTTGTATATACATTATTTTATAAAGATTCAAATTTAATAAATAGGAATATAATGGCAAAATATTTAATAGAAACATTCTATACTTGTAGCTTTAAAGTAAGTCACTATTTGGATGATATAAATGAGCAAAATTTAAAAAATTTAGAGAAAAATGAGGATGGAAAATTTGAAATACTAGATGTCAAATTAGATAATAGAAAGACTAAGAATTTAGATAAAGCTGATAGCAAAAAAATTGAGATTTTAGGTAAAAATGAAATTTTAAATAAAGATAAAAAAAGCCAAACTAAAGTAACTTCCTCTTTAAATGACAGTTTTAAGAAAAATTTAAATGAAAATATAGAAAAACGTTTCAGTATGCCTGATAGGAGAAAAGGATATATTCAAAAAGCAACTATTGGAGATCATAAAGTTTATCTACATACAGGAGAATATGAAGATGGCAAAATAGGTGAGATATTCATAGATACTAGTAAAGAAGGAGAACTAGTAAAAGCATTAATGAACAACTTCGCTATAGCAATTTCACTTGGTTTACAATATGGAGTGCCTCTTGACGAATACGTAAATGCCTATGTTGGAACTAAATTTGAGCCTTCTGGTAATGTTCATGGAAATGATAGAATATTGAGTGCAACATCAATTTTAGATTACATTTTTAGAGAATTGGCGATATCGTATTTAAACAGAGAAGATTTGGCGCATACTCCATCGATCGGGGGATCTTCAGAAAACCTTGAAGATGTTGGGGAAAATGAAGATGACCAAAGCCAGTTTATAAAACTTGTTAAAGATATTACTAGTAAGGGATTTGTAAGAAGTGATTATAAAAAGAAACTTGTAGATTTATCAGATATTAGAATTAATCTTAAAGGTAAAAAATAATTAAATCTTCTTTTTAATTTGTATATTTAGCTCTTTAAGCTGATTTTCATCAACATTAGAAGGTGCATTCATCATCAAATCTTGTGCGTTTTGATTCATAGGAAACATTGTTACCTCTCTAATATTTTTTTCTCCAGCTAATAGCATTACTATTCTATCTATACCAGGTGCTATACCTCCATGTGGAGGAGCTCCGTAGCTTAAAGCATTTATCATTCCACTAAATTTCTCATCAACTTGATCTTTTGTGTATCCAGCGATATCAAAAAGTTTGTACATTAAATCAGGAACATGGTTTCTTATAGCTCCAGAAGATAGTTCAATACCATTACAAACAATATCATATTGATAAGCTTTTAAGTCTAAAGGCTTTGAGAAATCAAGATTATTTATATCTCCCTGAGGCATTGAAAAGGGGTTGTGACTAAATTTAATTTTTTTAGTAACGTCATCTAATTCAAAAACCGGATAATCAACAATCCAACAAAAAGCAAAGGTGTCTTTATTAATTAAATTTAAGTCTTCCGCAATTTTATTTCTAGCTAATCCAAGTATTTTTTCGACGCTATTTTTATTTCCACAAGATAAAAATACGGTATCACCAATATTTGCATCCATAATATTCATTATTTCTTTTATAGCATCCTCAGAAAAAAATTTTCCAACTGGTCCTTTACCTGATAATTTATCTTCTTGTTCTATTGTAAAATATGCTAAACCGGAAGACCCCTCTTCTTTAGCCCATTTATCTATTCCATCAAAAAAACTTCTTGGTTTATTTTTTGTATTTTTTGCAACTAAACCTCTTACAATTGATCCCGATTTAACAAGTTTTTTAAAAATTTCAAATCTTACATCTTTTCTTTCAAAGACTTTGGTAACCTCAGAAATTATTAAAGGATTTCTCAAATCTGGTTTATCAGTACCATATTTTAACATTGATTCTTCAAAAGATAATCTTTGAAACTTTTCATTTAAAATATTTTTTTTTGAAAAATGTTTAAAAAGCTTAACCATAAGCTTTTCGACAACATTAAAAACATCCTCCTGTTCTACAAAAGACATCTCGATATCTAATTGATAAAATTCACCTGGGCTTCTATCGGCTCTTGCATCTTCATCTCTAAAACATGGAGCAATTTGAAAATATTTATCGAAACCTGACACCATTATTAATTGTTTAAATTGCTGAGGAGCTTGAGGTAAAGCATAAAATTTTCCTGGATTTAACCTACTCGGAACTAAAAAATCTCTAGCTCCTTCGGGACTAGAAGAGGTCAATATTGGAGTTTGGAATTCTAGAAAACCAAGATTTTGCATTTCGGATCTTATAAAAGAAATTATTTTTGATCTTAAAATTATATTTTGATGTATTTTTTTTCTTCTTAAATCCAAAAATCTATATTTTAATCTAACTTCCTCGGAATATTCTTGGTCAGAAAATACTGGCATAGGTAGTTCCTTTGTCTTTCCTAAAATTTCAAATTCTTTTATTAAAACCTCTATCTCTCCAGTTGAAATATTTGAATTTATTGTCTCTTTAGTCCTCTCAATAACGCTCCCTTCAATTTTTATAACTGACTCAAGAGGTATTTTTTCCAGATCTTTAAAAATTTTACTAGTTTTATCAACTACACATTGGGTTAAACCATAATTGTCTCTAAGATCAATAAATAGCAAATTTCCATGATCTCTTTTTTTATTTATCCATCCAGATAGAACAATTAACTCTTTTTTATTATCAAGGTTTAATTCACCACAGTTATGTGTTCTGTATTTACTCAATTTAAATTATCTCTTTTACTGTTTTTATGTTTATAGGTCTCTTTTTTTTTAAACTTAACTCATCAATCTTATATATAAATTCGTGTATTTTGCTATATGATCTATCTATTCTTTTAATAATAAATTCTACAATTTTTTTATCTAAGTAAATTTGACGATCTGAAAAATTCTTTAATAATATGGCGAATATTAATTCATCATCAGGACTTTCTATTTTTGCAAATAAACAATTCTTTGATCTCGAAATCATATCTTTAAGTTTAAATTCCATCTCATTTAAAGGTTTAAGAGATGTGATTAGCATATGTTTGTTATCTTGATAAATTAGGTTAAAAAGAGAATAAAGCAAATCTTCTTGGACATTATTAGAAAAGTTATCAAAAATAATAGTTTGATGTAATTTTACAGTTTTTAAATCTTGATTTGAAAATTTTTTATTGACAAAAAACACATCTTTACTCTTACTTTTTAATATATTTGCTAAATGAGATTTTCCTGAGAATTTTTCACCATAAATATTTACAATTTTTTTATCACGACTCGGCCATTTATCTATAGTACTGAAAGCATAAAAATTACTCTTTGATACAAAATAATCATTATATTCAAAATTGTTCTTTAAACCAAAGTCTAAAATTAATTGATCAAGCTCTTTCATTTTAATATCCACATAGTATTAGATATATCTAATTTAAAATTATTTTTTTTCATATCCTTTAAAAACTTTTTTGGCATACCATTGTATGCAATTCTATAAATTATTTCTTTACTATTTATTTTTTCAATATAAAAAGTATCTACCAATTCTAATTTTTTTAACGTTTTTTCAAATCTTTCTGTTAACTGATATCTTTGCGAATTTATTTTTATTAAAATTGGCAAAGAAATAGATTGATTAATTATGTTTATAATTTTCCATTTATCGTCATAAATTATTTTCAATTTATTAACAATATTTTCAACATTTTTTTCATTGTCAAAATTTAAATTTTCATACGTTTCATTCAATAAAAAAATTTGATCATAAAACTTAATTTTAGAAAGTACTTTCAATATATTTTGATTTTTATTAATAATTAAAATAATGATATTTTCAAAATTATATTTTTTTAAAATTTCTTGAAAATTATAATCCTCTAAAGAATTTATATTTTTTTTTAATATTTGATAATCTTCAATATCCTTATTGGGTAAATTATATTGTAATAAAAAATTATTTTTTATATTTTTATGCCAAATATCAAAAAATATATTTTGATTAAAATAAAACAATTCAGAGCTATCAGCGTTAACTAAGATAGGTACTATTAAAACTTCGGTTTTTAACGGTATTGAGGGTAATACATTTTTACTTTGAATATAATCAATTATTTTTGATTTATTAAATTCAACTGAAAATATACCTTTATATTTATTGTCTATAAATTTTTCATCTGTAATAGAAAAATTATCTATCAATGTTTTTATTTCTTTTATTTTAACATTTCTGAAAATAATTTCATCATTGCTTTGGACTAATTTGGAAATTATATCTTTAAAAGCTTTTTGGAAACCTTTATCTATTACTTTATCTTTGTTAAAATCTAAATCATAAATTTCTGAAATTTCTATATTTGAAACAATATAATTTTTAGCTAATACATTATTTGTGGAAAACTTGATAAAAACGAGAAACAAAATTGAAAAAAATATATATAATTTGTGCTTAATAATTTTTTTATTCATTTAAATATAAATTTATGGCTTCAAACAAATTAACATATGCTAAAAGCGGAGTTAACATAAAGAAAGCAGATAAATTTGTAAATTTCATTTCCTCAATATCAAAAAAAACAAAAAAAAGTGGTGATTTTAAGAACATAGGAGGCTTTGGTGCATTGTCAGAAATACCCAAAAATTTAGCAAATCCTCATTTGGTGACTAGCACAGATGGTGTTGGCACAAAAATAGAAATAGCAAATCTATTAAATAAATTTGATACTATTGGAATTGACTTGGTGGCAATGTGCGTTAATGATCTATTGGTTGTGGGAGCAAAGCCATTCTTATTTTTAGATTATATATCAGTAGATAAAATTAACCTTAAAAAATTAAAAGATATAATCAAAGGTATACTCAGAGGATGTGAGTTAGCAGGATGTAAGTTAGTTGGTGGTGAAACAGCGGAAATGCCTGGAACATACACTAAGAATAAATTTGATATAGCAGGTTTTTCAGTTGGTTTAATTGATAAAAAAAAAATACTTAGAAATAAAATAAAAAAAGGTGATATAATTTTAGCTATTCCATCCAATGGCATTCATTCAAATGGGTACTCTTTAATAAGAAAAATATTAAAATATAAAAAAATAAATATAAATAAAAATTTATTTTTAAAAGAGGAGTTAATTAGACCTACTAAAATTTACGTAAATGAAGTTTTAAAACTGGTAAAAAATAATTATGTTAATGGTTGTGTAAATATAACAGGTGGAGGAATTGAAGATAATGTTCGAAGAGTAATACCAAAAAAACTTTGTGCAAATATTGATTTAAGCAAAATTAAAACTTTAAAGATTTTTAAGTGGTTACAAAAAGAAGGAATAAAAGATAAAGAGATGATTAAAACTTTTAATTGTGGTGTAGGTTTTTGTTTAATTGTAAGTACAAAAAATAAAAAAAAAGTATTAAAAATATTTAATAAAAACTTCAAACCTTATGAAATAGGTAAAATAACAAAAAATAAAAAAAAAGTAATTTTTAGTGGCAAAATATCTTGGTAAAATTAAAACTTCAGTATTCATATCTGGAAGAGGATCAAATTTAAATAATTTAATCAAATTCTCAAAAAAAAAAAGTAGTCCAATAAAAATAGTTAACGTTATTTCAAGTAATAAAAAAGCTAAAGGACTAAATTATGCAAAAAAAAACAAAATTCCTTTTTTTATAAGTAGCTTTGATAATAAGCTAAAATCAGATAAAGAAATAATTCAAATATTAAAAAAGCTTAAAGTAAAATTGATTTGTCTTGCTGGCTACATGAAAATATTATCACCTTATTTCATTAAAAAGTTTAATAATCCAATTTTAAATATTCATCCTTCTTTACTTCCTAAATATAAGGGTTTAAACACTCATTTAAGAGCTTTAAATAATAAGGATAAATTTTCAGGAGCAACAGTGCACTTAGTGAATTCAAAAATAGATTCTGGAAAAATTATACTCCAAAAAAAAGTACGTATATCAAAGAACGATAGTGAAGAAACGTTAGAAAAGAAAGTCTTAAATGTTGAATATAAAATATATCCTAAAGCAATAACAAAATTTTACTCTAGTCTTTAAAGAAAAAATCTATCTCGATTTTGCTATTTTCTACACTATCTGATCCATGAACAGAATTTTTATCAATTGATATACCATATTTTTTTCTTATCGTCCCATCAGCAGCATCTTTTGGGTTAGTTGCTCCCATTAACTCTCTATTACCTAATACGGCATCTTCTTTTTCGAGCACCATAACTACTATTGGACCTGAAGAAAGATATGAACACAAGTCAGAATAAAAGGGCTTTGTCTCATGAACCTTATAAAATTGCTCAGCTTCATTTTTTGAAATATGAATTTTTTTTTCTTTTATTATTTTAAATCCCTTAGCAATAAATTCATCCTTAATTTTTCCTTGTAAATCTCTCTCTACAGCATCTGGTTTAATAATTGATAAAGTTTGTTCCACATTACTCATAATTTTCCTCCACAAATTTGTTTAATAATCGTACCCCGAATCCTGTTGCGCCACTTGAATTAAGAGCTCCAGCATACTTTGAAAAAGACATGCCAGCTATATCTAGGTGGGCCCAAGGCGTTTTATTTAAAATAAATCTTTGTAAAAATTGTGCTGCAGTTGTTGAACCAGCGCCACCAACGTAGTTTATATTTTGCATGTCTGCAATTTTAGAGTCGATTAATTTATCATAATTTTTATGTAGTGGCATTCTCCAAACTTTTTCCTCAACATTGTTACCTGCTTCAAAAATTTGTTTTGCTAACTTGTCATTATTAGAATAAAGGCCAGCGTACTCTGAGCCTAGAGAAATTATTATTGCGCCTGTCAGAGTTGCTAAATCAACAATTAATTTTGGTTTAAATTTTTCTTCTGTAAAAGTAAGAGCATCTGCAAGAACTAATCTGCCTTCAGCATCAGTATTAAGCACCTGTATAGTTTTTCCACTATATGATTTAACTATATCTCCTGGTCTTTGTGCATTTCCTCCTGGCATATTTTCTACAAGTCCCAAAACACCAACAGCGTTTATCTTGGCTTTTCTTAGAGCAAAGTTTTTCATTAGACCAGCTACTACTGCAGATCCAGCCATGTCATATGTCATATCCTCCATAAATTTTGCTGGTTTTAGAGAAATTCCCCCTGTATCAAAGCAAACACCTTTGCCAACAAAAGCTAATGGTTTAGAATTTGATTTAGCCCCCTTCCACTCAATTGTTACAATATAAGAACCTCTTATGCTCCCTTGTCCTACTCCTAGTAAAGCATTACATCCTAATTTTTTTAATTTTTTTTGGTCGTAAACTGTAACTTTAAGACCTAACTTTTTTAACTTAAGAACTCTTTTTACATACTCGTCTGGGTGCAAAATATTTCCAGGTTCAGAAACAAGATCTCGTGTATAAAAAACTCCCTCTAATAGTGCATTTAATTTATTTTTATAATTATTAGTTTTTGCATTTTTATTTATAACAATATTTAAATTTATTATCTTATATGTTTTATCTTTTGCTTTATAAAGATCAAAACTATATGACTTAAGTTTTGCTCCATGCAGTATTTTTTCTAATTGGATATCATTAATTTGACTTTTGCCAGCTTGAATTATTGAGTTTTTTATTTTATTTGTCACTAAATAATCAAAGAGCTTGGATCCTATGTTTTCATAATCTGAAGTAGTCAATATTTTTGATGTATTAACAACTATATAATTTTTATTTTTGTATCGCTCTTGAGTAATTAGTTTTTCAATAAATAGCTCATTTTTGAATACTGTTTTTGAAATATCCTTTAATTCAGGATTATTCGTATTTTGATTTTTTAAGAATAACACTTCCGATATGGACGTTGCTCTTAGGGTGTTTTTTATATAATTTAAATTTAACTTCATTTTTCTGAAAAAATTAATAGAAACCTTGTATATTTATTAATAAATTAATTTCAATGCATAAAATTATATTTAATAAAATAGCATATGATATTGTGATTTTTTTCATAATTTCCTCAATAAGCCTGACCTTAATCGCTTGGGTAATTCAGGCGGTGAATTTTTTAGATATAGTGTCTGAAGATGGTCACAGTTTAAAGGTTTATTTTATATATACATCTTTAAATATCCCTAAAATTTTTAGCAAAATATTGATCTTTGTTTTTTTTATCTCCATTTTTTACATAATAAACAAGTATGAAGATAACAATGAAATGCTAGTTTTATGGTCAAATGGTATAAAAAAAATTGAGTTTATAAATTTTATTTTAAAATTTTCAATTTTATTTTTAATTCTTCAATTAATACTTACAATTTTTGTTGTTCCTAATACACAAACTTTAGGTAGAAATTATCTTAAAAATTCAAATATAGATTTTTTTCCAAATTTAATATCTGAAAAAAAATTTATCAGCATTTTTAAAAATTTAACTATTTTTATAGATGAATATAAACCAGGTGGAAATTTAGAAAAAGTTTATATCAAAGAAATTATAGATAATAACAAATCAAAAATTATTTCTGCCGAAAGTGGTAAAATCATAAATCTCGATAATAAATATTATTTAAAACTTTTTGATGGAGGGATAACTAACATAGATAAAAATAAAACATATACACTGAATTTTTCTGAGACTGAATACGATTTATCAAAATTTTCATCTAGAACAATTACTCATCCTAAAATACAAGAAATAAATTCTGTAATATTATTTCAGTGTGTGAAGAATAAAATATATCTTAATATAAATTTTGATAATGAAGTTTGTGAAAGACCCATTAAACAAATCTTTGAAGAGTTATTTAAAAGAGTAGTTTTGCCGTTTTATATAGTTGTTATATCTATATTAGCTTCTTTTTTAATAATTATTCCAAATAAAGAAAATAAACTTAAATATTATAAGTTAATGATTTTTATATTTGGTTTTTTTGTAATCATATTATCACAATTAACATACAAGATAATTCACCAATCTATGTTTTTGAGTCACTTTGCAATGGGGATACCAATATTAATTATTATTTTTATGTATATGTATTTGGGATTAAAAACTAAATTCAGACTCAATAGGCTATAATGATTAAAAAATATCAAAAATATTTAATCAACGTTTATATAAAAACATTTATAATAGTTATGATAATTTTTTTTGGTCTAAGCTTTGTATTAAATTTATTTGAAGAATTAAAATTCTTTGAAAAATATAATGTTGGTACTTTTTATCCATTGATTTTAACAGCTTTAAATACCCCATCAATAATTTTAGAATTGTTACCTTTTATTACTTTGATTTCATCAATGTTTTTTTTCATTTTTTTAAATGACAGAAATGAAATTGAAATATTAATTGCTAACGGTATAAATTATTTAAAGGTTCTGTTTGTTGTTTTAATAATGACAGGATTAATTGGTATTATATCTATAACCGCCTATTATACTTTGGCGGCAAAGTTAAAAAGTAATTATCTTATAATGAAAAATAAATATACAGCTGGTAATGAATATCTCGCAATTGTGAATGACTCTGGATTATGGATAAAAGAAGAGATAAATGGAGAGGTAAATATAATTAATGCTCAAAATTTCAAAGAAAACATACTTGAAAATATAACTATTTCAAAACTTGATAATCAGTTTAAGACAAATAAAGTAATTATATCTCCCTCTGGGGATGTATCAAAAAATATATGGAAAATAAAGAATGCAAAGATCTATGATAAGGATGGATCTAACAAGTCGTTAGATAAATTAGAGTATAATTCAAATTTTAATGGAGAAATGATTTCAAATTTATTTTCTAATTTAAATTCCCTAAATTTATTAGAATTACACAATTTATCAAAAACTTATAAAAAGATTGGTTATTCTACAACAGAAATAAAAATCCATTTAAACAAGATGTACAGTATACCTTTATATATAATTCTAATGGCTATGATAGGAAGCCTAGTTATGTTGAGACTTAAACAAGTGAAATCAAAATTTTTTGTAATAATTATTGGAGTATTTTTATCAGTTATAGTTTACTATATAAATTATTTTTCAATATTATTTGGAGAAAATGAGGTTTTGCCAGTAGAAATTTCTGTTTGGGTACCTCACCTATTACTTTTATTAGTTTGTTCTCTAGGAATGGTAAGAATTAATGAAATATAAAATTATATTAGTTATTTTTTTTTTAATATTAAATTGTTTTTCAGTTTTAGCAGAAGAAATATTTTTTAATTCTGGAGATATCAAAATACTCCAAAACGGAAATTTAATAACAGCAAAAAATGGTAAAGCTGAAATCCCAGACGATAATATTGAAATAGAGGGTGAAAGATCAATTTATAACAAATTAATATCTGAAATTACCGTGACAGGAAATGTAAAATTTTTTGATGGTGAAAAAGATATATATTTAGAGGGTGAAAAATTAATATACAATAAACTAACTAATATTGTCAGATCTATTGGTAAAACTTATATAAGAGTTGAGGATACCTATGAAATAAATTCTGTTGATTTAGTTTACGATAGAAATTTATTAAAAATTTTCTCTAATAAAGAAACGGTCTTAGAAGACGATAAGTTGAATGTTTTTAATCTTGAAGATGGTTTTAAATTTGACATTAAAAAAGAGATCATTTCATCTAAAAGAATGAATATAATAGATGTAGATAACAATAATTATTTTTTTGAAAAGGCGAGAATTAATTTAATTGAAAATGAGATTGTAGGAAAAGAAGTTAAAGTAGATTTCATAGACTCTTTCTTTGGTAATGAAAATAATGATCCTTTATTAAAGGGAAAAAGTACAATTTCAAATGATGATGAAACAAAAATTTATAAAGCTGTTTTTAGTACATGCAATGTAGAGAATAAAAAATGTCGTGGGTGGGAAATGGAGACGGATGAATTTAGACATGACAAGATTGAAAAGAATTTTGAGTATAAAGATTCATGGCTTAAGATTTTTGGAAAAAAATTTATATATTTTCCATTTTTTAGTCATCCAGATCCTACTGTAAAAAGAAGAAGTGGATTTTTAACACCTATTTATGGAAATTCAGGGAACTTAGGATATTTTGTAGATATACCATATTTTAAAGCATTTTCTGAAGCAAAGGATATGACTATTAAACCTAGATTATTCACAGATCAAAATATAATTCTACAATCTGAGTATAGAGAAGCATTTAAAAGTAGTTTATTAACGAGTGACTTTAGCATTCAAAAAGAGTCAGGAAAGACTAATACACATTTATTTGCCAATTTAGATGGTGAATTAAGCAAAAGTACCAACTACAAATTTCAGTTTCAAAATGTTTCAAATGACAACTATTTAAAAAAATATAATCTATCCACAACATCTCCAATAATTACAAATGAGAGCCTTTTAAAAAATAATGTAATTGTTGATAAAAAATTTGATGATAGAACTTCTTTAAATACATCCTTTATTATATATGAAGATTTATCTAAGAATGACAGTGATAGATATCAATATATTTTACCAAATTTTAATTTTGTTAAAAATTTAGAAATTGATGAATCTTATAATGGCAATTTTAAATTTATATCTAGCGGATTTCAAAAAAATTACGAGACCAATAAAAAAGAGATAATTATAAATAATGATTTTTTGTTTGAGTCTTATAATTACTTAACATCATTTGGATTAGTTAGTGATTATGATGTGCTTTTAAAAAGTTTTAATTCATATGCAGAAAATTCAAGCAATTATGATGAAAAAAATGATCATGAAGTTTACGGACAATTTATGTTATCTACAAAATTGCCTCTAAAGAAGACAAATCTTAAAAATACAAGCCTGCTCACACCAATAATTTCTGCAAGATACAGTCCTAATGATACAAAAAATATATCTAATAATGGTACGATTGTTAATTATGATAACATTTTCAACTTAAATAGAATTGGAAACTCTGAAATGGTTGAAGGTGGAAAATCTTTAACCTTAGGTCTAGAATATGAAATACAAAATGAAAATTATGAAAAAGTTTTTAGCATTGAGTTAGCAAATGTTTTAAGAGATAAAGAAAATTTAAATCTTCCCTCAAAAAGTAAAATTGGCAAAACACGGTCGGATATTATTGGTAAACTAAGTTATTCTCCAAATAATATATTAGATTTTAATTATCAATTTTCTTACGACAGAGACTTTGATTATTCAAATTATGATGCTTTCCAATCAAAAATATCTTTAGGAAATTTTATAACTGAATTTAATTACATCACAGAAAATCACGATTTGGGTAATTTAGAAGTGATCAATAATAAAACTAGTTATCAATTTAACGAAAACTCGTCTATTGGGTTTACTACGAATAAAGATTTAAAGGCAGATTTTACAGAATACTATAATTTAATATATGATTATGAAACAGATTGTTTGAATGCATCTGTACAATATAATAAAACTTTTTATCGTAATGGAGATTTAGTTCCTGATGAAAGTATACAATTTGTTATAAAATTTATACCTTTTGCAGAAGTAAGGTCTACCGTTGATAATATTCAAGATTTAAAAAAATAAAAAATGAAAAGATTTTTAATTATACTTTTTATTATTCATCTATTCAATTTTAATGTAACCTATGCTCAAAGCTTACAGATTCAATTAAAAGTAAATAATTCAATTTTTACTAATATAGATTTAGATAGTGAAATTAAATATCTGCTATTTTTAAATGAGAATTTAAGAAATTTACCTAAAGAAAAAGTTTATCTACTTGCAAAAAATTCACTTATTAATGGTGAAATAAAGCGACAAGAGGTGGAAAAATTTTATAATTTAGAAAAAGATTACAATTTTACGGATAAAATAGTGGGTAATATTTTAAAACAAAAAAACATTAAAAATAAAAACGATTTGAAAGATATTTTAAATTCTGCAGATTTAAATTATCGGAATCTGTTAAAAAAAATTAAGATAGATGCGCTTTGGAACCAAATAATATTTAATAACTTTAATAAAAATATTAAAGTTAATGAGGATGAATTAGAAGAGAAAATAAAAAATTATATTAAAACAAAAGAAAAAAAATATGAATACAATATTTCAGAAATTCTTTTAGAAAAAAGCAATTTAAAGTCTATTGAACAAATTTATAAAGAAATCAATAATAGTATAAACGAAATAGGTTTTGAAAATACCGCAAATATAAAAAGTGTTTCTGAAAGTTCAAAATTTGGTGGTAAAATTGGATGGATTAAAGAATCTCAATTATCTAATTTAATTTTAAAAAAAATAAAAAGTTTACAAATTGGTGACAATACAAAAATTATAGAAGTTACAAACGGTTATCTTATACTTAAAGTAAATAATAAAAAAGAAGTAAAAGAAAAGATAGATTTAGAGCTTGAATTAAAAAATCTAATCTTTAAAGAAAAAGATAGGCAATTAAATCTTTACTCACAAATATATTATAAAAAATTGAAAAGAAATGCTTCAATCACAGAATTTTAAAACAATTTTAATAGTTATGGGAGAGCCATCAAGTACTTTTTCAGAAATATTATTAAAATATTTTAAATCTAATATTTACAAGAAATTTAGTAAAAATATTCTTATTATTGGAAGTAAAGATCAGCTTGTTAATTTTTCAAAAAAATTAAAACTAAATATTAATCTCAATGAGATTTATGGTTTCGATGAGTTAAAAAAAAATAAAATTAACATTATCGATATTAAATATAATTCAAAAAAATTAAGTTTAAATATCAGCAGTAAATCTAAAAACTATATTGAAACTTGTTTTAAAGTAGCTATTGAAATAATTAGTAAAAATAAAGATTGTATTTTATTTAACGGCCCAATATCAAAAAAACACTTTTTGAATAAAAAGTATCCTGGAATAACTGAATATTTAGCAAGAAAAACTAACTCTTCTGGAGAAGTAATGTTAATTTATAATCAAAACTTTGCTGTCTCTCCTGTTACTACTCATATACCTTTATCAAAAGTTAAAAGTTATGTTAACAAAAATAAAATAATTAATAATGCTTTAAAGATAAATAATTTTTATAAATTATTTTTAAAGAAGAAACCTACAATTGGAGTAATTGGTTTAAACCCACACTGCGAAACAACAAATAAATTTAGTGAAGAAAAAAATATTATTAGTCCTGCAATAGAATTTTTGAAAAAAAAAAATTTAAAGATAAGTGGCCCATATCCTGCTGATACTTTTTTTATTAAACAAAATTTAAGAAAATTTGATGTTGCAATTGGTATGTACCACGATCAAGTGTTAACTCCATTAAAAACTATATGTGAATTTGATGCAATTAATATAACATTGGGTTTACCATTCCTAAGAGTATCTCCTGATCATGGTCCTAATATAAAAATGTTTGGAAAAAATATGTCTGATCCTTCGTCAGTTTTTTGTGCTATGAAACTTTTTAATAACTTGAAATGAGAATAGTTCCAAAAAAAAGTTTAGGACAAAACTTTTTAATAGATCAAGATATTATAAATAAAATTATTAATTTAGGCGGCATTAAAGAAAATGATATTATAATGGAAATTGGTCCGGGCACAGGAAATTTGACTGAAAAAATAGTTGAAAAAAATCCTAGAGAATTAATTTTAATTGAAAAAGATTTTAAACTTTCAAATTTTTTAAAAGAAAAATTTAATACTCCTAAAATCAAAATCATAAATGAGGATGTTCTCAAGTTTTCTTTTGAAGAATATAAAAATAAAAAAATAATTATATTTGGTAATTTGCCTTACAATATTTCCTCTCAAATACTAATAAAATGGATCAGGATAAATGATTTAAAAAATCTTTGTAAAAAATTTATTTTAATGTTTCAGAAAGAAATGGCAGATAGAATGAGTGCTAAATATAATACAAAAAATTATGGTAGACTATCGATATACACTTCATGGAAAATGAATGTAGAAAAAATTATGGACGTTAACCCGTCATGCTTTAAACCTATACCAAAAGTAAAAAGCTCAGTTATAATTTTAACTCCTAAAGATAAAATTTTTGATATTCAAAAACCTCAAAATCTAGAGCATATTACTAATATTTTTTTTAGTAATAGAAGAAAAATGATAAAAAAACCATTAAGACAATTATTTAATAACTTTGAGTTAATTTCTAAAAATTTATCATTAGATTTAAATTTAAGACCTCAAAATATAAGTCAAGAAACTTTCTTTGAAATATGTAAAAAATATGAAGAATTACAAAAGTAGTTTTTCAACATGTTTTTGAATAAATTCTTGGTCAAATTTTATTTTCTTTTTATCTGAAAAAATATAGTGGATTATTTCTTTAAAGCATTTTTCTAAGTCGTCATTTATTACTACATATTCATAATCCTTCCAATGTTTGACATCATTCTCAAACTGTTTCATTCTTTCATTGGCAATTTCTAAGTTATTTAAATCTCTGCTTAGCAATCTTTTAAATAACTCTTTTTTGCTTGGAGGTAATATAAAAACGCTTTTTATTTTATAATTAAGCTTTTTTTCTTTAATTTGTTTAGCTCCTTGCCAATCAATATCAAAAATAACACTTTTTCCGTTTTCTAATTTATTCAATACATGATCTTCCGACGATCCATAGAAGTGGTTAAATACCTTTGCGTGCTCTAAAAATTTTTTATTATCAATTAAATTTTGGAATTCTTTATTGCTTACAAAATAATAATGTTCTCCGTGTGTCTCGTTTGTTCTTGGTTTTCTAGTTGTATGTGAAATAGAAACACTTAAATTATAGGATGAAGCAATTTTTTTAACTAAAGTAGTTTTACCTGCTCCAGAGGGTGAAGATAATATGACAATTATCCCTTCTCTTTCTTCGGACATTTGTAAAAAAAATTAGTTAGCTTTATTTTCTATAAATTTAATAGCGTCTCCAACAGTTAGTATTTTTTCTGCATCGCTATCTGAAATTTCAGAACCAAATTCCTCTTCAAAAGCCATTACTAGCTCAACTGTATCTAGGCTGTCTGCTCCCAAATCATCTATAAAACTTGATTCCTCTGTTACTTTCGACTCGTCTATACCCAAGTGATCTGCTACAATTTTTTTTACCTTGCTTGAAATATCGTCTGACATTTAACTCCTTTAAATTAATTTGTTAATAAATATTTTAATTACTTTGTCAACTAAAATACATGCCCCCATTAACATGGATTGTCTCCCCTGTTATGTAGTCAGATAGGCTAGAACTTAAAAAAGCTACCGTATTAGCTACATCTGAGGGATTTCCAAATCTTTCAAGAGGAATTTTTGATTTCAGTATTTCTTTATAATCCTCATTAATTTTATCCGTCATTTCTGTTGATATGAAGCCTGGAGAAACGCAATTAATTTGTATATTTTTTTTACCATATTCTAAAGCAAGGCTTTTTGACATTGCAATTACACCTGCTTTAGAGGCTGTATAATTTGACTGTCCGATATTACCCGTGTGACCAACAACTGAGGTAATATTTATTATTTTTCCTTTTTTTTGTTTAAGCATTTTTTTTATTATATGTTTGCAAAGTAAAAATGTAGAAGTTAAATTTAAATCTATAACTTGCTTCCATTCATCATCTTTCATTCTTATAGAAAGATTATCGCGTGTAATACCTGCATTATTAATTAGTATATCAATTTTATTATCTAATTCTTCTGAACACTTTTGAACAAAGTCATCTATTTCATTATGTGATGAAATATTAAATTTTAAGGTTTTAGTAGAGCTATATTTTTTTTTAATTTGCTCTAATTTTTGCTCATTTGTTCCTGTTGCTAAAACATTTGCTCCAGCTTTAATAAAAGTTTCTAATATGGAACCTCCGATACCGCCTGTTGCACCAGTTAAAATTACGTTTGTTTTTTTTAAATCAATCATTTTTTAAATTCTTTATATCATTTATGCTATTTAACTGAACTATATTTACGTTTCGATCAATCCTTTTAACTAAGCCAGAAAGCACTTTTCCAGGTCCTATTTCTATAAATTTAGTAACTTTAGATTTAATCATATTTACAACAATTTCTCTCCACCTAACTGGGTTCTCAATTTGCTTAATTAATAACTTTTTAATTTCTGTTGGATCATTTGTTGATAAAGCATTAACATTTGAAAAAATTTCATTTTTTGGATTATTAAACTCTGTTAAACTTAATTCTCTCTCCATAATTTCTGTAGCAGGTTTCATTAATTTACAATGAAAAGGAGCGCTAACTGGAAGTATTATATTTTTTATTTTATGTTTTTTTAGCTCCTCTGAAAACATATCTAAATCTTTTAATTTTCCACTAATAACAACTTGTCCTAATGAATTATCATTAGCTACATAACAGGAAAAATTGTTTTTATTGTGATCAATAATTTGATTAATATTATCTATTTCAGCACCTAATACTGCAAGCATCCCGCCCTCTCCCTTTGGAACAGCAGATTGCATTGCCTTTCCTCTTATATTCAATAATTTTAATGTTTGTTCAAAACTTATAACTTCAGAGGCTGCTAAAGCTGAATATTCGCCTAATGAGTGGCCTGCGAAAAATTTCGCTTCATTAAGATTAAAATCTGTCTCTCTTTTTGAAACAGAAAAAATTGAAAAACTAGCTAAAAATATTGCAGGCTGAGTATTCTCCGTTAGGTCTAAAATGTCTTTTGGTCCCTCAAAAATAATTCTAGACAAAGGTTTTTTCAACACTTCATCGGCCTCATTAAACATTTTTTTCACATATTCAAAATTGTCATATAATTCTTTTATCATTCCTATAGATTGAGACCCCTGGCCTGGAAATAAAACTGAAAACATATAAAACCTTAATAAATAAAGTAATTTTTGTATTGTAATTAAAAATTTATAATAGTATATCCTCTGTTTTTTAAAAGAATAATATGAACTTATACGAACATACGATAATAGCTCGACAAGATGTTAGTCCAAATCAACTAAAGCAACTCCAAGAAAAATATTCAAATATTGTCGAAAAGAATGAAGGCAATATTGTAAAATTTGAAAATTGGGGATTAATGAACTTGTCCTATTTGATAAAGAAAAACAAAAAAGGTAATTATTTACACTTTAAAATAAAAGCAAGTGGGAAAGCTATTTCGGAGTTGGAAAAAAACGAGAAAATTGATAAAAACTTGCTTAGGTATTTAACTGTGAAAGTAAAGAAATTCGATTTAGAAACTGAATATTTTAAAAAAAATGATAGTAAAATTTCAGACGATAAAACTAAAAAGTAAAATATGAAAAAAAATACTAAAAAAAAAAGTTCACAAAGCAATTTTTCTAAATTAAGTGTATTTCAAAATCAAAAATATAAATTTAAAAAAAAATGTCCTCTTTCAGGTAAGGGTGCTCCTGAAATTAATTATAAAAATATAAAATTGTTAAAAAGATACATTTCTGAAAATGGTAAAATTTTGCCATCTAGAACTACCTCTGTAAGCCAAAAAAAACAAAGAGAGCTATCTTTATCTATAAAGAGAGCTAGAAATTTAGCATTGATTTAAATGAAAGTAATATTGTTAGAAAACTTGAGAAAAATAGGATCAATTGGTGAAATAATTGATGTTAAAAGAGGTTATGCAAGAAACTATCTAATTTCTAAAAAGAAAGCTCTTTTTGCATCTAAAGAAAATGTGAAGGAAGTAGAAAAAATTAAACAAGAACTTAATAAAAAAGATCAAGAGAAAAAAAAGGAAGCAAAAAATATTCAAGAAAAAATCCAAAATAAAATATTTGAAATTAAAAAATTAAGTACCGAAAATAAGGAACTTTATGGTTCAGTAAAACCTACTGAAATATCGAAATTGATAAATGAAAGGGATAAAGTAGAAATTAACCCATCATTAATTCAACCTATCAAAGAAATCAAATCATTAGGTGATTTTAAAGTAACAATATCCTTACATTCAGAAGTGCAAACCGAAATTGTTATTAAAGTACTACCTCAAGAAGAAATTAAATAATTTATACAATTTTTTCCCCAAGCGTTTTAAGAGTTTGTTTTTAATAGAATTCAATCTATCCTATGATTATGGAAAAATTCACTGTCGTTCAAAATAAAATTGAAGAATTGCCTAACAACATTGAGGCTGAACAATCAGTTATTGGATCAATACTTCTTTCAAATGAGATATTTGATGAAATAAGTAATATTTTATCTAATAAAAACTTTTATGACCCAATGCATCAAAAAATTTTTAATGCTATAGAAAAATTAATTTATTCTGGAATGCTTGCTAATCCAATTACTTTAAAAAATCATTTTGAAAATGAAAAAGATGAACTTAATGTTCCAGAGTATCTTATAAAAATAACAAAATTTTCAACTTCATCTCGTCAAGCAATTGAATACTCAAAAATAATTTATGATTTATATGTAAAAAGAGAGCTTGTAAAAATTTCAGAAAATATAATAGATAGTGCTAAATTAAATGACTTAGATAATGATGGACAAAGAATTATTGAAACATTTGAAAAATCATTATTTGAATTAGCTGAAAAAGGTTCAATAAATAAAAATCTAACAAAATTTGATGAGGCTATGAGACAAACTATAGAAATGGCTTCAAACGCTTATAAAAATGAGGAAGGTATAGTCGGTGTTCCAACGGGTTTAAGAGATTTAGATGATAGGCTCGGAGGATTGCATAAATCAGATCTTGTAATAATTGCAGGTAGACCGGCTATGGGAAAAACTGCTCTTGCTACAAATATAGCATTTAATGCAGCAAAAAAATTACAAGAAAATGGTAAAAAATCTTGTATTGCATTTTTCTCTCTTGAAATGTCTTCTGAGCAATTATCGACAAGAATTTTAGCAGAACAATCAAGAATAAAATCAAACGACATTAGAAGAGGAAAAATCTCAGAGGATCAATTCGATAAGTTCATAGAAACATCAAAAAATATTTCAGAACTTCCATTATTTATTGATGAAACACCAGCTATAACTATAGCAGCATTAAGTAATCGAGCTAGAAGAATCAAAAGATTAGAAGGATTAGATATGATTGTAGTTGATTACATTCAATTAATGAGAGCGTCAAACTATAGAGAAGGTAGAGTGCAAGAAATTTCTGAAATTACTCAAGGACTAAAGGCGTTAGCAAAAGAGCTATCGGTACCTATAGTGGCACTTTCACAGTTATCTAGGGCTGTTGAACAAAGAGATGAGAAAAAACCTCAACTTTCAGATTTAAGAGAATCCGGTTCTATTGAGCAAGATGCTGACGTTGTTATGTTTGTATATAGAGAATCTTATTACCTTAAATCGAAAGAGCCAAGACCAGCGACAGTAGAACATGCAGAATGGCAGGCAAAAATGAATGAAGT
>MDSZ01150212.1_pt1 | contig 21786 bp, 20 predicted proteins | sample 811201 | NCBI WGS metagenome assembly MDSZ01 (sample SAMN05326647, study PRJNA326480) | marine metagenome | isolation source: seawater | place: Indian Ocean: North | collected 2010 | reverse complement strand
TCTAACAGGGTCGTGGCTAGGTTTGAGCACATACCGGCATTTTTAGAGGACAAATTTATGTTAATACGCTGTAAATCTGAAGCCGAGAGATGTCCTATGCTGACAAAAGAATATCTTCTCTATTATTTGAATTCCATGCTAGATGATAATTTATACATCTCAGAAATAATCAACAAAAAAGATTTGCTTTTTGAAAAACCCTCGAATCTCAAAACTTACTCTATAAAATACAGTGAGGGTGGCGGTCATCTGTATCTGAATTTTAGGACTTTCAAAACTAAAGATGAGATTACTTCAGATATAGAAATTTTTCGCCAAATCGTTGATAAGAGTATATTTAGTAGCATTAAAGATTCATTTGTTAACCTATCATCAATTTCATATTTGAAAAGAATGAAGGAATTAGTCAACACACAGGAGATTGCAAAACTTGCGATGAACAAAGATAGCAAGAGCAAGGGTAAATGTTATTTAGATGATTTAGTCTCATTGGATTTACCATATAGTAATATTGAGTCCGTAATTTTTAGGATGTCTAACTGTTCTTCGGAACGACTAGATGCCTTCATACTAGAATCAGATGTATTTCTGCAAAGTTTAGAGTACTTCTCAAATAAGGATCTTGAGTCATTAAATGATGACTTCGGTACAATTGAACCAGATTTTAGTACCTCATCATTAAAATATATTCAATATACTAACTATAAACCGCTAGCGATATTACTTGCAATCCTATCAAGTTTGTTCTTAAGCTATATATCTGTTTTAGTTAGAGATAAAATTTCTAAAGTCTGAATCAATTGTTTTTGAAATCCCATCCTCAAGTGAGATAACTTGTTTGTAATCTTTAGGTGAACTGTTGCACTCTATGATAGTAGATGAGCAGAATTTTTTTATTCTAATTGAGCTTATTATAAACTTTCTAGCTGTAATTTGCCCAAATAAATCGAACAACAATCCAATACCATATGCTAACCAATAAGGAATGTATAATTTGCTACCATTCCTATTTAGACATGATTTAACTAATGAAACTAACTCACTTGTTGTCAAGTCAGGTTTGTCAACAAAATTGTATATCTCAGATGTATTTTTGCTTGCCCTTAAGCAAGTACGTATGAAATGTGAAATATTGTCAATATAACCTACAGATTTAATATTCTCTCCCTTACTTATCATAATGAACCTATTTCTAGCAATTTGATTAAACAAATTATACACATTACCTTTATTTCCTGGCCCAAATATTGCTGTCGGTCTGATGATAACCAGATCAGTATTACACTCACTTTGCCAGTCTATATAATGTTTCTCGGCCATTAATTTACTTTTGCCATAGTGATTAAATGGAACAGTAGGAGATTCCTCAGATTTTGGATCATCACTCAATCCATAAACTGCAACTGTACTAGTAAAGACTATCTTTGAGATTCCTTTCTCTCTAGCAACCTCTGATAAATTCTTTGCGCCGAGCGAATTGGTCTCATAGTATCGATCTGATGGAGATACATCATCATGATGCTCTGCAGCAAGATTTATTACAATATCATCAGGCTGTAAACATGCTTTTAACATATTTTTATCCCTAATATCACAATACTCATACATCATAGGGTAAGACTGGCTATCTCTTATATCCAATATGGTAATATCATAGTCATTTTTAAAATTATCAATGAAATTTGTCCCAATGAAACCCGAGCCGCCAATTATTTTTAATTTACTCATGTTTTATTAATGACTCTTACTACCTCTTCAGATTTTATAGTCTTCATACATTGATTGTCCTCACACAAATACATCCTGCCATTTTTACCGTCAAGAGGATTATAACACGGGGAACAAAAGTACTCTGAGGTAATAGCGGTGAAATCATTTGAAAGTGGCTGAGCTAATTTTGGATCAGTAGGACCATATATACCCACTATTTTCGTATCTAATGCAGCTGCAAGATGTACTAACCCCATATCATGACTAATAAAGCAACTACTGCCTTTTATCAAATGTGCGGTTTCATTTATATTAGTTTTATTAATGAGATTTATTACATTATCTGGTAGGTTCTTATTATGAAGAATATCCTGATCATATTTTCCATTTCCTAGAATTAATATTTTTTTATGTAATAAAGAGTTCATCATATTGAGATATTTTTCAATTGGCCAAGCTCTGTTGTGTATGTCCGAGTGAATATTCCCGCCTCCGATTGCAAGTGTAATATAGTCTCCATCTGGTTTATTTATTTTAACTTTGGAATTATCTATATAAAAGTCTAGTTTTTTAGGATAAGGAATATCTTTGAAAACAAGGTTCAAGATATCGTACTCCTGAAGAGTACGATTTTTATCTACATTATAGTTGATAGTCTGTATCGCTAAATTTTTATATTTCATAGTAAAACCAAACATCTTTCCAACACCGCATACTTTAAGAAAAAAATACAGCATTAAACTTCTATGAAATAAAAAACACACATCATATCTTTTTTTTCTTATTTGAAGGAAAACTTTAAATAGACTTAAAAAGAATCGTAATGATACTTCATTTTTCTTAATACAAAGCGTGTCATCTACATTAACATTCTGCTCGGTGATAACTTTGTAATCCTCTATTACTAAATGGTCCAATATTTCAGATTTGCTTCTTATTGACTTAAAGATAGGTGAGGTTGATAAAATATCACCAAAGGCAGATAGTTTTACGATTAAAACTCTCATAGTATATTTTCGATATTAGATCCCTCAGGTTTAACTTGGATCATTACAGTTTGATCTTTTTCTTAAGTTCCATGTATTTTAGGCCTACAGCAAGCTCTTCACTCGCCCAGAACAAACAATATAAAAATCCACATGCCCCATGTTTAAATCTAGCTTCAATAATATAACGATACAGAAATTGATATATGAAAACAAACATTTGCCTGAAAATCAGGAAGAAATTATTATAATCTCGTTTGTCATGATGCCAAGCTAGCGCTTTTCTTGATGAGTACACATTTATATCATTCATAAAATCATCAAGTGACACCCATGAGTTGTGTATCAATGTCCCATTAAGTTTAATCGATTTTTTATATGTTATATATTCATGCAAACTACCTTGAAATTTCATGGTGTTATGCATGATCAATGGTCTTCGATCAAGGTGGACTTTGTCATAGCCACAGAAGTTTTTATTTAATCTATCGCATGTAATTACGATAGATTTATCAAGAGTAACATTCTTTATACCTTCAATAAGATCATCATCAAGCTCTTCATCAGAATCAATTGTAAGAATGAATTCATTTGAAGCTTTGCTGATGCCAAAATTTCTTTGTTCAGAAAAATCATTATCCAAGTTTCTACTATAAACTTTACATGAGAATTCTTTAATTATATTTAGAGTTTTATCACAAGAGAAATCATCGACTATGATAATCTCATCCGCGACAGACTTAATTGAATTCAGGCATCTATGAATAGTATTTTCATTGTTATGTGTGAGTACAATGGCAGATATTTTATTCATTGGGACAGAAACTATTATGCAAACAGATCAATCTTGACATTACATCATTAAATTCGGTATTAGTGTAATTCATTAACGTATCTATCTTAGTCAGCCAATCTTTGATATCAGCATATTCTGCAACAAGGTTTTGATCAATTTCTTTTAAGTCTACAGAAGAACCGCAACGGTTACTTACTAGTGGAAGAACAGAGTATTTAATACATTCGATGCTTACACAGGGGTAAGAATCATAGGCAGATGGACATATCAATATCTTTGCATTTTTATACAATGTAGAAACATCATCGGTGAATCCAATTTTTGTAAGGTTGGAGTCGTCAAATTCAATATCCTCTGATCCAGCAAATATGTATTTATATTCTTCTGATGTGTCATGCTTGATGATATCAGTTGCAATATCAAGACCTTTAATATGAGCTGTTTCGGTGGGACGTGTAATCATGTAAAGAATATTTTTATTTTTATCTCCATGGGGATATATATTTTTATCATCTATCTTGGAGTCGCTGATTTGAAGCTTATAATAATAAATTTCGTCTATTCCAAGTTGGACTAGTTCCCTGTAAGCTAAGGGTGAATTGGTGAATATAAAAGCACATTTACGCAAAAAGCTAATTTTAATTTTATATTTTAGTCTTGTAAAAAATCCATTATTTTTTTTGTATAGGAATGGATCTGCTAAATTAAAAATAATTTTCTTTTCTCTGTTGAAAAGGTTTATAAGCATACCGATATGTAAACACAAACCTCCCTCCAGGAGGTAAAATCTCGATTTTTTAACTTCGTATAAAAAGATCAAGGATTTTAGAAAATTAAGAAAGATATTGATTATTTTTCTATCAGGCTGATGTCTAAAATCATAATTATAGTCATAATCACAGAAATCTTTGAAAAATCTTGAATGATATCTATTTCTTCCGCGATGAACAAAGGTGATATCTTTTGAACTGATATTCAATTCTTTGAACTCATTTATTGATTTCATAAATGAATATTATATATCATTACCTATTATTATATAATACATTTAAAGCTTCAATATAGTGAAGCAGTAATAAGAAAGACAAAGTCTAATGTATTGTGTCCACTATTAACTAATAGATCAATTAAATATAGATTTATAAAATTTTGAGATTATTTTCATTGGTAATATAAATAAAATATGCCTCATATAACCCAGATTTAAATATTTGGCATGTAGATTTACAAACAAATTCTTTTGATTTAAGTTTTTTACTTTTTCTAGTAATGTTATGGCTTCTCTTGGACATTGTAATTCATAATCTTCAATTATTTTACTTTCTGATTCAGATTTGTTAATTATTTTCGTACTCATAGCTCTGAGTGGATTAATTTGAAAAATATATTTAGTATAACTGTCGTCACTTGATTCGAAATATGCTAGTTGATTCAACTTACATGTATCCTGTTTGATAATTGAACTATTTCCGATATTTACTATGTAGTTATCTTTTTTATAGGATATATCGCTCAATCCTGTTCGATTAATGTATTTGTCTTTTAAAAGTTTGTGAATACTCAAAATCGTGCAGGGTTCATCTTTGATTACCATCTCACTCTCATTTGAAAAAAAACAAAAACAAAATATCTTAGATTTAAAGTCTAGCGATGGATTAGCCCAGTCACTTTTGCTGCCAGATTTAGTAATATCTCCTATGGTCATGCCATGATCAGAAAATAAAATCAGATCATCGTTTTGGCTATCAAAACCAAGATTTTTGAGAGACTTTGGTAGTATATCATTGAAGTGGGCGTCAATGAGTTCCTTATACTCTTTCATAGTGTATTCAAATTTACCTTTGGAGTATTGTCCATTTTGATCATGAGTAAATAAATCATGGACAAAAATTACCTGTTGTTTTGAAGATTTGAGTTTACTGATCTCAGGTAGTGGGTATTGTTCTCTAAAGAGAAGGTTTTTATCAAAGCTATCTAGAAACATAGTATAATTGTTACAATAGTTATTAGAGATAAAGACAGTTCTATAATTTTTATCTGAAAGCTCCTTGATCAAGTTACCCTCTACTTTAAGATATTTGCTGTTGCGGTAACCAAGAACATTAAAGTCTGATGGATTCGTTCCTGTAACTAATGCAGCAAAAGATAAAGCTGTTGAGTCAAAGCCATAGATGTTTTCAAAAATTAAATTAGCTTTTCTATTTAAATGCGCTTCTACAATTTCAGTATAATTAGAATTTGAGACAATTGATCCAGATATTCCATCCATCATGTACAAATATAGGCTCATATTATTCTGTTCTCATTAAATAAGATATACACTCGTAAGATTGTTTAGGGTAATAGCATCTCTAATTTTGACAGAGTTTCTATAACATGAATCAAAATTACTTTCTCCATTTAGGAACGCATAAAATGCATCTCGAAACATAGATTGTGATCGATTTTTGCCCTCGTCAGCGAGGATATTTTCAGAATTTATTAAATATCTTGATTCATCAACTAACCCAATATTAACCTGTATTTCCCCTTTTTTAGATTTTACATTAAATTGCCATTTATCACATTCGCTAATTATTGCTGACGTTATTACACTTTTCTCACCAAGGATATACAATGCAAGGTCAATAGCATGAATTCCATCCGTGTAAAAAATACCCCCCTCAACTAGACTATGCTTCCAGTTTGTGCATGACATTGCTGGATTAAATTCAACTTTGAAATCAAATGTCCCTCTTATGTTTTCATTATTTTTATAACTGGTGAGTTTATTAATATATCTTTGGTTCAATCCAACATGAGTACTCGCAGTCCTTTGTTCAATGAGTGATCGTATTATTTCAAGATTATTATCACTGATATCTGCAATTGGTTTCTCTAGCCAGAGAGGTTTGTTCAATGGGATTTTTTTTATAAAGCTCTCATAATCCCATATGGGAGTATTAAGAAAATAATAATCATATTTTTCAAGGCTGCCATCATGAACTGAACAGGAAAGATGCTCAGCAATGTTATGACTCTTAAGAGGATTATGTGATAGAAGACTTATATCAAGTTGTTTATAATTTCTCTTAAGTATAGGTAGCACAACTGCATCGACATATCCCCCGATCCCAATAATAATTATTTTCATTTTGAATTCCAGTCGATAATATTAATTTTTCCATCACATTCAATATTTCTCAATGAGATAAGTTTAATGTGTTTATAGATATGCTCTGCGTTTTCATCTAATAAGCTAAGTGAAAGTTTAATATTATTACTAATACTAAACTCAGGGGTAAAATATGGTCTCATACCTAAAAGCTCATATGTTGGTTCCCCTCTTCCTGAGCCATAGCTTTTACAGAATTTAAGTGTGCTATACTTGTCCTCCAAAATACCTCTATCAATAGTGATTTGTGTTTCACCAATTATGCTAATTTTGCAGCCATACATAGATCTTGTAATAATTTTCTCTAGTCCATCCATACTGTTGGAACAGACAAATATAGTATCGAACGAATAATTATCAGAGTATTTTTCAAAAAAACTTTCTGCGAGCGAGCCAGTACTTATATCTAAAACACGAATTTGATTTATGCCCAAAGACTTAAGATACAAACCGCAAAAAGTCCCTATGATACCTCCTCCTACAATCAAGCATCTTCTTTTTGAATATGATTCCTGATCGATATCTGAGAATAACGTTCGGACACCATGAATTGATACTGCAACAATTGTAGCAAGTGAGTATATGCCAATGTTTTTGCTTTCATGCTCCGATCCAATTACAGTTATCATTCCTTGAGGAACTACTACGACTTCTGAGTGGTTTGCATATTCGCCAGATGCAACAACCTTATCGCCTATTTGTATGTCATCTCTGGTGGTCAAACACCCTTTTTCAAGGACTTCGCCGACGATGCTGTAGCCCAATTGAGAATTCGTATTTCTAAATTTTTTTAATTTAAAGAAGAATTTCAAAAAACCTAGTTCTCTAAATTTTTTAAAAGCAAACTTATAGCTATGATGATTGAGCAGGTGGTTTAGGAAACTTGATTTATTAACCGTATTTGCTTCAGTCCCTTGAGAGATAGATGAATAATAAGTTTTAATTTTTATGTCATATCCGCTGACATAAGGTTCACTAAGATTTATGCACTTTCTCTGTCCTCGATATGATACAATTGATTTCATTAATGTTGTATTATCTGTTTAATTGCTTCTGTTAATATTCACATTCTCAAGACAGCTGTATCAAGTCACCAAAATTTTTTAACATCTGATTTAGACTAAAGTTTTTTGTTACATAGCTTTTAAAATATTCTGGTTCATACGCAAATGACTTATGATTATAATCAGAAATATATTTTATATACTCTGCTTCATTATCACATAGTATACCATTTTTTTTATTTATTATAATTTCCTTTGGCCCACCTGAATTAAATGAAATAACAGGAGTCCCTAGGTTGAGTGATTCAATGATAGTAACACCAAATGGTTCATTTAGAGGCAAGAACAAAAAGAGGTCTGCATTACTGAATAACCTGTTTTTTTCATTATCTCCTACATCCTTATAATATTCGAAGTTATTATAGCTCCTCTCAAGATCTTCTAGATAACTGCTCATCGGACCGCTCCCAACAAAAATAATATTGTAAGAGGTATTTTTAATAATTTTCTCAAGAAATATAATATTTTTTTCATAGGTAGCTCTACTCAAACAAAAGAAATATTTTTTTTGTTCATCTTTCACTCGACCTATGGTGTTCATATTTACACCGGGGTAAATGATAGTCGACTTTTTGTGAAAATATTTCAATACTTGATTATGAGTGTTTTTTGAATTAGTAATAATATTATCAAAGTTTTTTATAATTTTTTTCTCAATTATAGTAAATATTTTTTTAACTAGTGTTTTAGGTGGATTTAATTTAGAGTGGATTTCATTACATATCCATAAAATAGATTTTATAGTTGAGAATTTTTTTATCAAGTATCCATAAAAGTGAGCTGGATAATTACTACAAATACATATGTCGTATTTTTTATGACGACATTCTTTTATAATTTTTATTAGCTTATATATATAGTTCCCCTTGAGCTCATAAATATTAGAAGTATCATTTAGATACTCATAAAATGTGCTTTCCTTAGAAAAATCAAATGTAAAAATATCTACAATATTACCCTCTTTTTTCAGATAGTTACGTAAGTGAATGACTTTCCTCTCCGCTCCGCCACGGCAATTAAGATACGGGTGTATAATAACAATTTTTTTCATTTGACATCTCTGGTTAGGCTAGCCCTATAGCCACAGCGAACTGTTTCGTCAAACACAAATTTTAATTTATCAACTATCTTTTCATTTAGTCCATCTTGTAAGTACTTATCTGCTTCTTGAAAATGTATTTGAACGTTTATTATTCCATTTTTATGGCTTATTTCTCTAATCACATCTTTGATGTATTCCTTGTCCCAAAGTACTGAAATATTCTGTGGAACATTTATCATTTCACTAATTTTTGATTTATGAATGTGACTAACGCAATGAGATGAGTAATTTAGTCCATTAGTTGGAGAAGATAAAGATACATAATCATAATGCATTTTTTGAAGTGAATCAGAGAATTCTACTGATTTATCATATAATTTTCCCACCGACCATGCTGGTGGCTTAAAACCAGATATGTGAAATATATCTGAAAGTAGTTTTTTCCCCACCTTAAGCTTCTCTAAAATTTCGCTTTGACTGATCCCATCAAATTCAAAGGAATGATACTTATAATTTTTTTTGTTGTGATGAGTGAGTCCATGTTGTGCAATCTCAATATGTTGATTATTTTCATGATGTAATAAATAATTCAATAGCTGTGGTTTTTTATGAATATTCGATACGGTGAAGTCCAAGTAATGAGACATCGGAGAATCTGAAACATAACAATATTCTGGCATTGGAACATAGTAAAGCGTTGGCTTGTAACCATAATTTATTAAGTCATCAAGATATCTATATAGTTTTGATGGATACTCGCCCCCACTATCTTTAGTAAGTAGTGTATTTGTTTTAAGAGAAATATCGTCTATGCTTAATACTAAATTCTTATCAGTATCTAGGTTCTTGTCATTTCTAATTTCCTCTAGATAAGTTCCGTACATAAACTTTCTTCTTTTTGCAACTTTTGAGGATCTAAGTTTATTAGAAATTTTAGATAATAAATAAATAGACTTATTGATCATAATATTTAATAAAAAAAACTATTCTCATAATCGGCACCGTAAGTAGAATTAGAAATATTATTATCCAGTGATTTGTATAGTAGAACGCTAATAGAAAAAATGATAGCGTAATTAAAGAAAAAATCATTATAGTGAAAAGAGTTTTATATAGATTTTTTGTAGTGAAATATATCAATATAACTGAAGAGATAAATTTTATTGGAGAACTTAATAAGTAAAGGAAAACAAATAGAATAAAAAGATTTATATCAGTTTCAGACATAATAGTAGCGTGGTAGCCTGATAAAATCATAATAGATGTTAAAAAAAATAAAGCCAAGATGTTGAAAATGATTGTAGTGAAAGTCGTTTTTTTTAGATGATTTAGGATTTGAGTATAGTTATTCGCCTGATAATTCATAGATTTATTTCCAAAATAAGTATTAATTTGCTCAAAAACTGATGTTAGTCTCATTGCGATATAAAATGTTGCAATTATCATAGTATCATCCACATAATTGATCGAGAGATTAGCAACAGTTATTATAGTAACGGAAATGACATCGTTTGACCAATAAGCAAGGTGAGCCCTGTTCCCTTGATCATTGACTTCTTTTTTTGCTTCGCTATGTGATTTAGATGACATGTAAAATAAGTTAAGACTGACTATACCTGATGCGATCATAAAGCTATACATAAACGAAAGTATTGGTGAAAAATAATTTTTTAAGGATAAGAAGATTAAAAACCATAAAATGGATTTCACTAGGTGATACAGTACAAAATATGTATTAGTTGATATTCTGAGAATAGCCATCTGTGAGATAGTATCTTGAATACGTAATATGACTAGATAAAAGAAAATAGCATAAATATTAATATCGTATTCCACATTAGAAAGTATAAATACTATAAAAAATAAAATTATACTCACTAAAATTTGTTTAGTAATTGTATTGATAATTAACAAATTTTGTTTATTTTTTTGACGAATCAGCATGATACTACTCTTCCCTAAGTTAGAGATTACATTTATCCAGCTGGCTATAACTAAGAATTTAAAGAGTGAAATTACATCTTCAGTTGATGCTAGTTCAATAAAATTGAGATTGATTGAGTATATTAATAAGACTGATAACCCACCATATACTAACCCTGAGTTATCTATGAACCACTGTATCAGACTGGATTTTTTTATTACATACATATAGAACTATTATAAAAGCCTTCAAAACAAAAGATATTTCAAATGTCAAAAAAATTAATCATGGAAAATATACTCAACATTCTTGCCATGTGCTGCCCATCTTTTGAGTGTGGGCAGATTTTTGCTAAATACTTTTGTTTTTTTTCCCATTAATGCAGCAAAGTGAGCTCCAAAGGAATCTAAGCAGTACACCATCTCCGACTCATGTATCAGTTGAATAAGTTTTTCTATTGATAACTTTTTTGACAAGTTCTCTACAGACGGGTGAACTGCTGAAAAGTTATCAAATAATTTTCTATTATCCTGATCACCTGCAATTATGATGTGATGATGGGCTTCCCTTGATATTTCATTTATCCAATAGGAGCTTGGAATTTCAATACTCCTGTCACCGCTATTCGGCATGATTAATGTAATTTTATTTTTATTAGTATTGTAATCAATTTTCCAAATTTTACTGAATGACAAATCGTTACTCATGCTAGGAAAAACAGAATGGATAATTTTTCTTTGATTATCGCTCTCATGGTCACTAGATTTAGGCTTTCTAACTCTGATATCTAACAGTGCCGAGAGTCCCCCTGCCTCAGACCCTACAAGCTTTTTCGAACCCAAGAAATAACTTAATGTTATCAAGTTTCCGGGTTCAGACCTCATCAAAAAAATAAAGTCATATTTATTTTTTTTTAATTTCATAATTAACTTAAAATAATCATAAATAAAAAAAAATATTTTCTTCATAAATTTTTGTTCCCTATTATGCATGAAGTGTCTAATACTATACGTTTTGTTATGAAATACTGTGCTCCTAAATAACTCTATTCCCTGAGGGGAAAGTAAAAATTCAGTATTAGGGTATGTTTTAATTATATTCTTTATAGTCTCTAACATTAGAACACAGTCCCCTAAATGATCAGGTTTTACAAATAAGATCTTTGATGTTTTACTCAATGTGTTAGTAGACTTTCTTTTCGGAAAGATTTTGACTAGCTGGTCAAATGCAACCTGTATGTAGTTAATCATAGGATTCTTATATGGATATTTACGATTAGTCATGAGGATTTTTGTTTTCATGTGCGCCAGTGTCATAAATTGTATTTAGTAATCTTTGTTTCATATACCTGTACAGTGCTTGGATATTAAGAAGTTGTCTATTTAGAAAAAGAAAAATGTTAAATTTACATTTTTTATTTTCTACTTCATCATAGGTAAAATGATCTAATGAAACAATTACCCAAGCGCTGTAAAATTTGTCTACATTTTTGTCACTATCACCTAATGTAGATGAGTAAAAAAGACCGTTTTCAAAATGTTTCTCTAAAATATCTATGAGATTAGAGTGACTTTCACCTCTTGGGTATATATTTAGGAGAAAAGAATATGCCCATATAGACCCCTCTTTATCCTTATCGTTCGCTCTTTCCCAGTTGATATCTCTACCATTGAATATATTTGAATTAATGAACTTTACAGCCTTATTGTAAACACTAGTGATCATCTCATCTCTGGATGATATGGCAAAATTCTTCAACAGACTTGTTACAACAATATGGTACAAAAATGGAACCTTAAAAGTATATGACTGATATGGAAATGATCCATTTGAGAATTGATACATCATTATTCTCAAAATAGTCCTCCTGGTAGCTTCCTCATACATTCTCCTTCTTACAGAATCATTACTGAGATTTTTTGAAATGACGAAGAGGGAATATGACATGAAAAGATCAGTATTAAGTGCTTTACTTCTATTAAGAGTGCCTTTAAGGTATGCCCCCTCGGATTCAACAGAATAGATAAAGTCTCCCAACTTTAATAACCAGCGGTTGTATTCATAATTGTTTGGAAAATACTTATATATGTACTTACATGCGGCTATTGCGACAAATGATGTCGGTATAGCACCGTAGCTACCTACATTTTCATCATCATTGCCGTAGAATTTCTCTTCAAAGCCGCTGCAGTTTAGTTGAAACTCTCTTATCTTTGAGAAAACTTTATCTGATAGCTCCTTATTATCTAGTTGGGTAGCTGCTATGAGAAGTGCAGCTAGAATCTCAATTCTATCTTTTTTTCTAATCGAATCATGGTGAACCGTATCAATGTTTTCTAGAGAGAGGGTATTGACAAAGTTTTTTAAAAATTCTTTTATATTATCTTTCATAATGTCTAATTATAAATACTCTCAATGGACCTATTATAAATATCCATAATTTCTTCTTTGGATAGTTTGCAAAAATTATTATTGATCCTATCAGGATGAAATATCTCATCTGAAATATTTATTAAATCTTCTCTAGATGCATGACTGGATATTTTCGAGTAAAGGTCAATTTTTTTAAAGTTTCTCTCAAGTCTTTCTAACATATTGGCATGAATCTTATATTTTTCAAATCTTCCATCATCATTTGATAGATTAAATTTAAATAATTCTAGAAATGAAAACATGCACGCTACACCGTGTGGAATTCCAAAGTGTGCAGTTAATGGATAAGAAATAGAGTGACATATTCCTGTTTTCGTAATAGATATTGAAAGACCAGAATATAAACTCATCAGTGAAAGTTTTTTATAATTTATATCAGGATAGGAATCTAACAGGTTCAATCCATGAAAAATACCTCTGGAGGAGAACCTCTCTGATTTTTCGGTTCTATGAGCACTCCAAAAAGACTCAAAACATTGATTCAATGCATCCATAAACGTATTAAGCATTATGTTATTTGGCATGGTAGATATATTCACAGGATCTAATATGGCGTGATCCGGTTTGAGACTTGGATTACTTAATGAGTATTTTTTATTCAATGACAAATCCCAGATTGTAGCAAACTGTGTTACTTCACTGCCAGTGCCCGCAGTTGTTGGTATTGCTACAAAAAAAGGTTTATTGCAAATCTTTTTACTTGTCTTTTTGCCAAGAAGGTCCGTTAAATTTTCCTCCTCATTAGAAATCATATATATAAGTACTTTTGCGGTATCAATTACAGATCCTCCTCCATAAGCAAGAACAATATCGAATGTATTATTACACTTCTTATAAAGTGCCTGAATATTCTCTATAGTTGGATATTCTGATTGAATAAATTCATGCACAATCTGTCCATCAAGTGGTTTAAGGGATTGATTCTTGAATAGAAAATCATATCCCCTTCTTGAGGATAAAAATAATATCTTTTTGCCAGAATGAATATAGTTAGATATATGTTTTGATGAATTTTTGTCAAAACTAATCTGGCTGTTAGAATATTGAAATATCATTAGTTCACACCATTCTACTATTTATATATTTGTATGCACTAGCTTTATAAGGATATGTTTAGTGGAGTTTTTTTAAGAGGTAATTTATATTACTTTTTGGCTTCTCTTTTGGCCTCAATAGATCATCCTTTGTGCCTTTATTGATAACAATTTCAATAAAAGATGTCTTTGATGGTGATTTAAAATTATAGTCAGTCAAAAAAGTCTCACAAGAATTGAATCTTTTGCTACTATCATAGCCACAATCAAGAGCTATTTTTGAGAGGTTTAGATTCTTAGCTACCGTAGGTTGGCCCCCTACAGACTCATGACAACCATTATTAAAGACTATATGAGTGAAGTTTGATAAATTTAATGAACTTATTACACCTAACGACCCCATGTGCATAAGCAATGACCCATCGCCATCTAAACACACAACGGACATATTATTTTTACTGGAAAAACCAGCAGCAATGGAACTAACATGCCCCATTCCACCTACACAGTAAAATGATAGAATTTTCTTTGATAGTTTATTTCTTTGAATAATTTCATATAATTCTCTCGATGGATACCCAGTCGTTGCAAAATAAATAGAACTGTCCCCGAATACTTCTAGGATTCTTTCGATGCAAGCCTCCCTCTCTTTTTTTATGGGTGATGATTTTTTTGAAACATCTGGCTTATCTAATGTCAGGCATCCCTTTTTTACTAGAACCGCTGATGGCCTATGAGATTCTCTCATGTTATCTATTAGGCACTCAATATCTTTTGTATATTCAAAATTAGCATCATCAATTATGAGATAATCTATACCCATTATTTTTAGAAGATTCTCTGTGATTGCTCCTTGTTTTTTATGTTGAGGTTCATCCACTTCATCTGGATGCCCCCTCCATCCGATTATCATTAACATGGGTATTCCCATCACCTGTTCATCTGCTAGCGAGAGGAGCGGATTAACCGCATTGCCAAGACCTGAGTTTTGTAAATATACGCATGAAATTTCTTCAGTTGCAAGATAAGAGCCAATCGCAAATCCGATAGCGTTACCCTCATTTGCTGTAATAACGTTAGTACAATGCTTTTGAGAGTCAATATGACTATTAAAGTCTTTTAATAAAGAATCAGGTACACCATAGAAGCTATTTATTCCTTTTTCTTTTAACAATCGAAATAATGCTTCGATGTACATCAGAAATCAGGAATTAGATTAAGGATATCTTTTATTGATAAAATATTTTTATCAATCTCATATGATCTTTTATTTTTTAGGATAGATTGAGCAGCATCTCTCATCGCAGGATATGCTGCCCTAATAAGATGATTAGCATAAACCACTAAATTTATATTATTTTCAATCAATGTAGATTCTTTAATTTGGTTGTAACTTGTTGGCACAATTAATAGAGGAACTCTATTTGACAATTTATTATATGATTTAGTGAATTTTATTATTTCTTTAGGTGACTTCTTATTACTATGAATCATAATGCCGTCAGCACCTGCTGATATATATTTCATAGCTCTATTAAGGGCATGATCATGGCTTTGCCCTAGAATAAAACTTTCTATTCTTGCGAATATCATAAAATCATCAGATGACTTTAGTTCTTTGGCTTTTTTGAGTTTATTAGTAAATACAGCTATAGAGGCTTGTTTCTGTTTGACCGAACTATCATATAGAGAGTTTCTTTTGTTGCCCACCTTATCCTCCATAATCATTGCAGAAACTCCAATTCGTTCGAGAGAGTCTATCAAAAATTGAAGATGCTCAAGTTTACCACCAGTGTCAGCATCAAAGATAATAGGTTTTGTTGTCACACGCACAATTTCATTCAACATTTGCATTCTGGAAGTCAAGTCAACTGATTCTGTATCAGGCATACCTTTGTTGGTAGACTCTGTAAGACTACTTGCCCAGATAGCATCAAATTCGTAAACACCATCATTACTCTCGTGTCTTGCCTTCTCAACAATTAACCCAGTTAAGCCACTATGTGCTTCAAGTAAACGTACAATATTTTTATTATTAATAAGTCTCTTAAGCATTGACTTTCTCATGTCAGGAGATGGGGTGAACTTATTTAGATCATTGATTAAATCTGTTGAACATATACCTTTTGTGTAAGGGATTTCTATTAATTTACCGCCCCATTTATTCAAGATTTTTAATACTGATGCACGGATCCCTTTTTGTACACCATATTTCCAGTCATCGCCATGAACAACAAAATTGGGTTTAATTTTCATAAGGTTTGATGTGTAATCAAGAGTAGTCTGTTTAACTACTTTTTTTACGCCCTTGATATTTTCTATTACTTCTTTTCTCAAGTTGTATGGCATATATGGTATACGTTTGTATGATGCAATAGCTTTATCAGTAAGCAAGCCCACAATAACATCGCCATGCATCGTTGCTTTTTTAATGATATTTATATGGCCAGGATGAACTAAATCTCCTGCCATAGCTACATAAACTTTATTTTTACTCATATATTAATAACACTTAACCATAATTTTCGGATTTATTTTGAGTATCTTTGTAGTCAACTTCTTGTGATCTGAAAACACTAGTGCAATATCCGATTTCATTATAGCTTTATTGAAATCCGTAAATATATATTTAAATATATCTGAGCTACTTATAAGGCTTTCCAATTTTTTTTCGTCTCTTTGAATCATGTTAGAAAGTACTTTATCATAGAGTTTAACATTTATTTTGTTTGAGAATAAATCTTCAGCTAGTTTTATTTTCATACTATTACGAACATCATCTGTATCTTCTTTAAATGTCAAGCTTGTGAATGTTACGCATTTTGGTTTTATTTTGATTATCTCGTCACGAATAAAACTTAGGTGGAGCTGATTTGATTTATTTATATTAGATATTATAGGCAGAGACATACTACTTTTTTTTGACATACTACTGAGATAATCGCTGTCTTTCTCTAGACAACTACCGCCATAGGGAAAACCTGGTTTTAGATACGCAGAAGAAATATTAAGTACTTTATCAGCAAGAAACATTTTTATTAATTTTTTATGATCAATATTATTTGAACTACATATTTGTGATAATTCATTTGCAAAACAAACTTTTAGAGCATGCCAGGCATTATTTGTTGATTTTATCAATTCAGATTCTCTAAATGGAACGAAGTGTATTTTTTTAATATTTTTTTTATATAAAGTTTTATAGATTTTTTTTACTTTATCATTTTCGTGACCCACGACAATTACTTCAGGGTTTTTAATATCATTGAGAGCGTTTCCTTCTCTCAAAAACTCCGGATTATAACTTAATATAAAACTATCCTTTTGGTAGGAGAAATAGTTTTTTATTTTAGACATAGTCCCAACTGGAATAGTACTTCTAAGGCTTATATGAATTGGTTTACTGTTTTTAGAATATTTTTTTTTAATTTGTCTTAATGAGTTATTTATTTGAGATAAATTTAGTGATTTACCCCTGCCTTTGGGTGTACCAACACATATAAATACTATATCTAAATTTTCAGAGATCTGGCTTATATCAGAATAAAAATTTACGTTTTTAGAATATTTCTCTAGAAGTGGTTGTAGATCTTTTTCATAAAAAGGGAGCTCATCTTGACTAAGTTTATTGATAATCCTTGAGTTTATATCAACACCAAAAACTCTAAATCCTTGCTGCGCAAAACTTAACATGGTTGTTACACCCACATATCCAAGGCCTATGATACCAATATTCATCAATCTATTCTCTCAATCTTAGTTGAGGTTATTAAGTAGAGAAGCATTGTGCCAAGACTCGAGAAGAGCCCCAACCCCTTTAACATCATTAATATGACAATTACTAAACCCCAAATATCAAGATTGATATTATACTTTACAAAGAGTTTGATCAACACCGTAAGCATAATAAAGCAGCCAACTATACCGAATGATGATAACAGTTTTAACACATCTGAGCCTCCATGATCAAAAGTGATGTATGTGTCAGGATAATTGACTGCTCTAAAATAATTAAAACTATCGAGCCCATATCCAAAGAGCATATTCAGGGATTGGAGCATTTCTATGTATATTATATTTGACCAATACCTCCCACCAAATTCATCAGTCACATTTGGATTGTATAACGCAAGCAACTTGACAAATAAATCAGACGTATATGTGCCATCTATAATCATATAAATAACAAGAATTCCAAACAACATAATTGCAACAGGTTGTCTGTATACAGATCTAAATAGAATAACTAGGAATATAACGATTGTTGAGCTTTTGGTTATGAGAATACCTAATAAGCTAGGTAATGATTTAAATGAAATATTATTTGACTTGAAGTAAAGAATATACGCAGTAAGGATGGCATATGATGCAAATATGCCAGGTTCGTTATTCAGAAAACTTGAATCAAGAATGCCAATTACGTTAAGAAAAAGCATGAATACCATAAAGTACAGAAAAATATTTCTTGCTATTGCAAAACCAGCTTTCTCTTTTAGGAAGATCAATAAAAAAAGAAGCTCAATAATAACGTTGGCATAGACAAATAATGGTCTTACTTCTGAAATATGTATACCTTGAGAAGAAAACATATATCCGTTTAGATTTAAGTATAAACTTACAAGTAAGTATGGAAAAATTAGAAATAGAAGCAGCAAGACCTCATAATCTATTTTTCTTTTAAAGAAATAAAATATCACAGTAGGGATTATAATTACATGCGTTAGTGTCAGTCCTATAAGGCTGTAATCAACGAAAAGACTGATTAGAAATGCCGCGAAAATATAGTCGTAGAAATAATTATCAGGATTTCTAGTTTTAAGTTCTTCCGTAATCATCTTGTATCCTAACAATATCCTTCTCACTCAAGACAGAACCTGATTGCAGTTCTAGGATTTTTAGTTTAACGTCTTTGATATTTTTAACTCTATGCCTAGTTCCAGCATTAATTTGTATGGTTTCATTTTCTGAAAGATCATAAAAGCGATTACCCTTTTGTATAATTCCTTTACCTTTAACAACTAACCAATTCTCGTCTCTATGATTATGATACTGTAGACTTATAGATTGTTGAGAGTTTATTTCGAGAATTTTAATTTTATAACCACCACAATCGAATATAGTTTTGTGAGATCCCCATGGTTTTTTCATATGATGCTTCTTTGAGAAAATATCAGTGATATGTGTCTCGTTGAGAACAAATTCATCAATAAATAATCCATGAAAAATATATTTATCAGAGAACAAAAAATAGGCCTTGTTTTTTTTATTTACAACAAAACGAAAATCTAAATTAGAACGCTCCGTATAATTATGGTTCTTTTTGTATGTATTTTGTAATGCTTTGCTGTTGTTAAAGTCTATTAGGAATTTAATTAATGATTTCCAGCTACCTAGATCTGCCCAGTCAGACATAAGCTTTACCATCTTTAAATTCATATTTAAATCTTGATGTCTAGATAACACCTCGGTATCGAAAGATTTGCGTCGCAATCCTTTATATGCCAATTTATCTATCATTAAATTGTTATTTTTTAGTATTTTTGTTGTGCTCCTGATTTTATTTACAAAACTAGAGTAATGCTGCTCTAGAGTCTTATTAAGTGCTTCTGTATTTGAAAAAACCATACCCATATTCCAAAATGCTCCTGAAGAAGCATACTTCTTAGCTTTATCTATTTTCGGTTTTTCATAAAAGTGAAGTAATTTTTTTGATGTCTTGTTAATGTGGATATAACCAAAGTCAGCTGAGGGATGAGTTGGTTTTTTTCCAAAAACTACTAGATCAGTTTCCTTCAAGCTATTAATTGCATTTTGAATACTCTTAATAAAAAGGTTTTCTTTAAGAATTAATTGATCACATGGTAGAAACAGCAAAGATCTGTTTTTTATTTCATTTGCGATTAAAACTGAAGCTGATGTAATCGAATAGAATGTATTTTTTGATGAGGGCTCAATGATGATACGGGGCCTATTATTTGAAGTAATATGCTGTATGTTATATATGACTTCATCAAGATAGTCTGCTGTAGTGATGATGTAGATCCTGCCCAATCTAAGTTTTGCTTTAACTCTTTGTATTCTAGCCAAAGTCTGGCTGAAAAGTGATGACCCATGAATTCGAATAAATTGTTTGGGATTCTTCTTATTAGTCAAAGGGCTTAGTCTGGTCCCTGATCCCCCACATAATATTACTGGTGATATGAGATTCATAAACTACACATTGTATCACAAGAATAATCAGAACTGACAGTTCATGCGGAAAGACTGTGGTCTTTCTGAATTAAATATATAAATTTCGTTTATATTAGATACATGCTACCATCTCCATAATTCATGAGAAAAGTCAATTTTAATTACATCCAGCAAGCGTCTTTACTCTTAAGGAATAAAGGTAAGTTTCTATCTAATAAAAGGCTGAGAAGATTAGCTTACCTTGATGTTCACACAAATAATTACAAATTATACCTTCTCTATATGGACTATAAAAAGATTATGAACAGTGATGCAGCAAATAATCAGACAGTTGCTATAGTGATTGTAGTTGGACTCATTATTGTAACTACTCTTTTTTTGGTTACCTAACTGTGATCTCTATTCTATCTGAGATTAAAGGCTCGCTGTGTGGTACATGCAAGTAATTACCTAATAGAAGTTGTAGTGTATGCTTACCTGGAGGTAAATTAATTTCAGTTTCGGTCTGTCCATTTCCAAAATGAAGGTGATTACTGTCTGCTGGTATTGGTAATTTTAGATTTGGAAGTTCATCAACATTTATCAAAAGATGATGATGCCCTGAGTTTGGCATTTCTACTCCAGCAGGTAAAATATTGACACCATCTGCACCAAATTTTATTTTGATTGGATTAGTTGTTATTGTCCCATCTGAGGGTGAAATGAAATATACTCTTTTTTGTTCATCACTATGGTAGCGATGAGCAATAGCATCTGAGACAAACGCGGCACAAACAATTAGAATAATGAATCTCACACAATCATAGTACTATATCTTTTCTCAAAATCTAGCCTATTGAGGACTTTCTGCTTGAACAGACAACTGATGATTAAGTAACTCCGTTCCGTTGTAGTTAGTTTTGACACCTTTAATCATAGAAGTGAATGAGAAGTCATAACCACATCCAACACGAACATATCTATCATCTATGCATTTGCCATGACATGGATCAAATCCCACCCAGCCTAAATTTGCAATAAATATTTCTACCCACGCGTGAGTGTCGTTTGAAGCTAGATCAGTATTATCCAACATAAAACCATTAACATATCTCGCTGGGTAGCCATGAAATCGTGCTAAGCCGACTAGGATATGTGAAAAATCCTGACAAACGCCTGACCCTTGAGAGATAGCATCTGCTGCGGAAGTATGTATATCTGTAGTTCCGGATAAATATTTAATGGAACTTGACACACAGTGGTTCAGATAATGGCAGAAATCTACGGAGCTTTTCTCAACTTTTTTCTTCACAAGATTTAATATTTTCTTATCTGGTGCAGTTAATCTAGTCTGTCTAAGAAAACAGTCTGGATGAACAGAGTCACTAAGCCCTTTCATCAGCCCAAAAAAGTCCTTAGTTTCAACTGCACATTTCATAGATATAGTCTGTGGCTCAGATATATTTTTATTA
>MDSZ01101863.1_pt1 | contig 21786 bp, 22 predicted proteins | sample 811201 | NCBI WGS metagenome assembly MDSZ01 (sample SAMN05326647, study PRJNA326480) | marine metagenome | isolation source: seawater | place: Indian Ocean: North | collected 2010 | reverse complement strand
TTGAAGTGGAATTTGATTCGGTTACTTCAACCAGTTTGACTGAATCAGACTCAACGGGCTCAACGATCATATTTTCTTTTGGAACTTGATTAACTGGAACAGCACTTTCATCACCATCTACTAACGGAACAGAGGAAGGAGCAGGAGCAGGAGGAGGCGGAGAAAGCGGTGGTGAAATATTATTATAATCTACAGGCTTAATTGACGGTTGTGCCAGTAATGAAGCAACTTGATTTTCATGCTGTGAAGAACGTTCTCTAATTTCTCTAAGCCTTTCAGAAAAGCTTACAGTAGTTGCTTGCCCGAATAATCCGTAAAGCAAAATAAAATTGAAACTAAAAATTAAACCTAATCTAAAAGTACTAATCATGGGCAAATAAATGATGGTTCACATGATTATTTGTTTGAAGGAAAAAGTGAAGATTTAAATCTAAACAAAAAAGCGCCGGGCGGTAGATTGGCGGGAACCGCCCGGCGCGGGTGTGGTGGATGGGAAATGAAGTTATTAATGTGAATAAAATCTTTAATGGATGCAATACAAAACTTTATTTGTACGGATGAACAATTCGTTCCCAGCAATTGCTACTGAAGATCTTGTGTTGTCATCATAAGTTGCACCCATTTTAGCAAGGTGTAAAATCTTTCCATTCTCAGAAGATATTACAATCACATCTCCATTGTGATTCATTGAGTAGATTTTCCCATCGCCAGCGGTTGGAGAAGACCGCCATTTATATTTACCAGGTAACTCACAACTCCATTCAACTTTGCCACTTTTGGGCTTCACTCGAGAAAGAGTCTTTCGCAAATCACTAAGAATGAAAAAACTACCATCATAAAAAAGCGGAGTTGGTACATCAGATGTCAAGATTGGTGTATCTTGGCTATCCCATACAAGACCGTTCTCTCCGGCATGATTCCCAGTTAAACCAAGTTCTATTGCATATACAGGAGCCTTTTTGGGAGCACAGACCAGAACAACTCCTCCTCCCACAACTGGAGATGGTACAAGTCGCCACCACTGTTCTTTATGGTTCGGGTTCCAAGTGCCCCAACGCCAAATTTCATTTCCAGTATCTGGCTCATGACCAGTTAAAACATCGCCACCGGCAATTAATAATTGATTGCGATACGGTATCATAGTCCCAAAAGATTCGAGAGATTCCTTCTTTGCATCAGAAGGTCGAACTTTAGACCATATTGTATTTCCATTATCTGGATTCATACAAAGGATAAAAGAATCAGCCCCATCTTTACCACGTCCATGGGTTATTTCATCTCGCTGTAAAACTGGAAGATATAGCTTTTCATTGAAAAGAGTTGGAGAAGCAGAGAACGTCCACTGAAAACAGAAATCACCAAAATCCTTCTGAATGTTTCTTGTCCATTTTTCTTTTCCGTCAACAGAAAAACATACTAGATCCCCATTTCCATAAAAGAAAACTACTCTTTTGCCGTCCGTCACTGGGGAGGGGCTAGCGTAATTGGACCTTGAATGGAGTTGAAAATCAAAGCCATCTCTATTCCCTGGACGATATCCGCTTCCTGCGTCTTTAGACCATAATAGTTTTCCGGTTTGACGGTTAAAACAAAGGGCTAATAATTTTCCTTTACCAGATGATTTATCTGTAATTTGAATAGAAGAAATGAATACATTATTTCCGTAAATAATAGGTGTAGCCGCTGATGGACCGGGTAAATCAAACTTCCATTTAACATTTTTTTCAGAATCAAAATAAACGGGTAATCCGCCAGTAGAATCAGAGGAACCATTATAGTTTGGTCCTCTCCAATTAGGCCATTCTTGAGCAGCTATGCAAAAATGAAACAGGATGACTGGTGCAAAATAAAAAAGATTTAGTCTCATAGTGTCCATTATGATTTCATTAGCTGAAACTTCGAGCCAAAAACCGTTAGTAAATAAATTTTCTACAAGTGAATGCTGCTTCTTACTACCACTTGGACTTATTTAAAATCCTCAATTTCCTTGAGTATTCTAGTTTCATTGAGAGTAGAATTGTGAGACCACCAATTAACCAAGTCTCGCATCCCTTTTTCCGTCAAGGAACCATCAAAATCAGATTCAAACTCAGAATTAAAATCTTGGCTAATCTCTTTTTCAATCAGCTCCAAGTCATTTCTCTTAACTTTATTTCTAATGTAAATAACAAACAAGACTCCCAAAGTAACAGTTAGAGATGTCAAAAAGAATTCCATTATCTGCGTAAGAACTAATTATTTTGCAAAAACAACAAGATTGACTGAGCAACCTTTTCGGCAAACTTGTGAAGAGACTGACTCAAAGAGTGTACTTCATTTTTGATCATTTTAGTACTTGAACTGCTATATTTCACAGGAACTTCGATCTCATCATGTCCATTCAACACCGGCACTTTTCCATATTCAAAATCAGTAGTAAAAACCTCCCATGAGCCCTTTAGGAAAACAGTGTCTTTAGAATTTCTTTCAAATCGATCAAGAGTTACTGCAATATCAAAATAGGAACCCATTTTTTTTCGATGAGGAAAAGCTGAATAAAAAGGGCTATTCATATGAAGAGCTAAAACTGAAGATAATACACGACCAACACCTTCGTCAATTTCTTCACCCCATCGATGATTATCACGAAAAACTATTTCATTAGGAGTCTGCCTTTCAAAAAGTTTAGTTTCATGAAAATAAAAGGGCAGTCCAACTTCACTAAGATAAAAGGTGTTCTTAAGAGAAGATTGGTTAGCTTCAATAAAGTGAAAGTCATTTCTTGATGAATTATTATCCTCAACTTCTTTTTCAGAAAGCAGATGATAAGTAGGTTCTATGTGAGTGGATTCAGGAACAATACATGAACCTAGAAAGCCAGATGCTAAAATTACAAAGAATGTTCTTCTCATTCTGAAAACTCTCCTTTTCCTCGAATAAAAGCCTGCGGGTTTGTTTCGAGTAGGTCAGCAAGAGATTTTAGAGACTTAGACATGGCGGATATCTCTCTAAGTGTGGAGGCAAATGCAAATCGAAATTCGGAGGAGGGATCGAACATTTGATTAAGTTTCTTAACCAATAAGTCTATTTTTTTTAAAGCGATTGAGGAATCTTCTGCAGCAATACCAAATTTTGGACCAATTGTTGTCATGAATTCATTTGAATTTTTTAAAAAAGTTTGAAGATCTAGATTTGTGTCAGAAAAAACTTTGCTTAATTTATCAGGATCTAATTCATTAAGCTTTGTCGTTGCCACAGTCAAAAGTTCGCTGACCTGCTTGCTCAATTTTTCAAGATTTATATTCTCGCTTAGTTCAGCAAACATAGAAGCTTGTGTAGGAATTTCCCTGTATCCGTACAGTTCTTTTATCTCACTTTCATCGTTTCCTGTTGTTAAATTGATGTAAAGTATGCCAGTAACAAAACTTTCCTGAATAAGTTTAGCTTGCAAACGCGAAACCACTTCTTTTTTCAAAAATGCATCGCTATCAAACAATTCATTTTTTTCATCTACCATGTGCCTCTTGACCAATTTACGATTTATTTCGATTAATACTGGAACGGGGCCATCATCCGTAACATCGCCAAGAAAAAATCTTTCCACACGACCAATTCTTACTCCGTTTAAGGTTACTTTACCGCCTTCGTGCAGTCCGTAGACATTTTCATGAAAAACTAAAACAAACCTTTCATTTTCACCTCTAAATGAAGAAAAACCACCTGTAAAAACACTAAAGCCAAGAATCAAAACCAACGCTCCAAGACAAAAAGCACCGACCAACAAATTGTTTCCCCTAGACTTCATGATTTAACAATTAAGATAAAATGAGGTTCTTGGGCAATACTACTTTTCAAGTGCAGGTATCCCACGGTGTAGAAATGCCCGAACCTCTTCAAACTTTGAATTTTCCCTTAAATCTGCTGGCTTTCCTTGATCCACCAAAGTTTTCTTTTTTCCATCGAGAAAAATTGAATAATCAGCGATATCAAAAATACTGGCTAATTCATGAGTTACTACAACAAAAGTGATACCCAAGCTTTCCTTTAATTCATTTATAAGATTATCAAGACGATGAGAATTTACTGGATCTAATCCAGCAGAAGGTTCATCCAAAAAGAGAATATCCGGATCCAATGCCATTGCTCTAGCTAAACCCGCACGCTTTTTCATGCCACCGCTTAATTGAGCAGGATAAAATTCGCTGTAACCTGATAATCCAACTAAATTTAGTTTGTATCGGGCTAATCCTTCGACTTCCGATGGATTCAAGTCAGTGTAAATTTCAAGGGGCAAAGAAACATTCTCCAATAAATTCATGGATCCCCACAATGCACCTCCTTGAAAAAGAACTCCAAACTTTCTAAGAACAGCCTCTTGGACATCAACATCCAATGACCAAATATTTTGAGAATCCACTGTAACTTCTCCATCCAAAGGCTCAAGTAGACCAACCATCGACTTCAACAAAGTGCTTTTACCGCACCCACTTCCCCCCATCACAATTAGACACTCCCCTCTCAAGGCATGAAAAGAGACACCTTTAAGGACTTCATAATCACCATATGCCAATTGAAGGTTATTAACTCTTAGAATTTTATCGGTCTTTTGGGAGAGATCAGTCACCGTAAATCCAAATAGCTAAATGTAATTTCAAACAATGCATCAGTTATTACAACAAGAGTAACCGAAATAACTACAGATGAGGTTACCGCCCTTCCTAGTGATGAAGAATCGTTACCAGAATTCATACCTTTATAGCATCCAACAAGCCCAATAATAAGGCCAAAAAAGACGCTTTTTATCAAACCGGAATAAACTTCCCACATACTTTGAAGAGCAATTTGAGTTTGCTCGAAATAATGCAAGACCGAAAAATCCATTACCATAGTCCCTACAACTAAACCCCCTAAAATACCAACGACATCTGCATAAATTGTTAGTAAAGGAATCATAAGTAGTAGCGAGAGAGTCCGAGGAAGTATAAGAAATTCCATTGGTGAAATACCAAATGTCTTCATCGAATCGATTTCTTCGTTAATTTTCATGCTACCAAGTTCTGCAGCAAAGGATGCACCAGTTCTTCCAGCCATAATAATAGCAACCATTAGAGCACCCATTTCTCTTACCATAGCTAAGCAAACTAGATCTGCGATGTAAATTTTGGCATTAAATTTTTCCAATTGCACACTCCCAACAAAGCCCATCGTAAGACCAGTCAAAAAACTGATTAATGTAACAATAGGTAAAGCAGATGCTCCACATGTTCTACAAGATTTAGCGAAATCTTCAAACCTGAGCTTTGATTTGAAGGAAGGTATTTTAAATAGAGCAATTATCCATTCGCCCCAAAAAGATAAGACTGAAATAACTGTTAATCGAAACTTGTTGAGAGTTTCGTCAATGAGTTCAAGAGATAAAGAAAATTCATTCTGTGTTTTTTCTTCCAAAGAAGGTTTGCTTAACTCTAAAAGCTTATTGATACCAGTTGGGAGATTTTCTCCTACAAAATACTTTTTTGAATCAAGTAAGTCTTTTCGGCAGTTATGCAAAAAAGCAACCAGTGTAGAATCCCAAATAATTTCACCATCGAGCCTAAATTCATATCTCTCGACCGTAGGATGACTTTGACGAAAATGATTCCATTCAATGCGGATTGCGTCAATTGAATTTGAACCTACAGACCAACAACCTGATAAAGTACAATCAACCAAATTTTCTCCTAAGGAAAATTTTATCTTAGGAAATTTTGAGTCAATTTGCCCACTCTTATCGAATTCAATTTTGTTTTGATTCATTCTAAATCAGCATCTAATTTAATCACAATATACTATGTCTACACGAGCAATCTTATTTGATCTAGACGGAACTTTAATTGATCAGTTTGAAGCAATTTATAAAGCTTTCAGTCAGGTGATAGAAGAAATGGGGTTCCTAAAACCGAATTTTGAAACTGTGAAAAAAGCAGTTGGTGGTGCTTCTGAGGCAACCATGACAAAACTAATAGGAAAAAAATACGCAGTCGAAGCTGTTCAACGTCTAAGGCCGATTTTTGAAAAAGAAATGCTAAACGGTCTAAAAGCACTTCCTGGATCAATTGAAATACTTAGATTTTGCAAAAATAATAACATCAGAACTGCTGTTCTAACAAACAAACATGGTCCTCATGCAAGAACCGCATGTGAATATCTTAATTTTGTTCCCCCTCTCGAATTTGTACTAGGTGCAAATGATACAAAATGGAAAAAACCAGACCCCGAATTGACTTTGTTGGCAATAGACAGAATAAAAAGCACTAAAAAAGAAACTATCTACATTGGGGACTCCCCTTATGATTACAATACTGCTCAAAATGCAGGAATCCCATGTTATCTTGTTTCCACTGGCACGCATTCTAAGTTAGAGCTGGAAAAATTATGTGAGTGTCCAATATACGAGAACTTAATCTCATTGCTAAATAGCGAAATAAAATTTCTAGTCTGAAAATTAATGAGATAATTTTGTAGCTGAACCCAAATTAACTTATCAATCTGCTACATTGACTAAAAGTAATTTAGCTAATATTGATATTGAACCCTATGAAAAATACCCTGAGTAAATCTTCTCTGACTAAAACTGAAATTGATACTAAAAGTGTCGACTTTGATACTTTGAAAAAAGAATTTCGTAGAAGTGTAAAATCAAACCTTTTAAATATTTCCTTCTTTGCCAAATCTGACATGGCAGCTTTGGCATGTGAAAAAAAACTAGGTTCAGATTCTATTCAAATTTACAACTTTTTCTCTTTCCAAGATGCTCTTAGAGCAGGATTCCTATCCTATGTTGATATCATTGTTTTGGCTGATGATTTTCATGAATCCAGTCACATTAAATTCGAGCAACTTGTACAAAGTAGATTAAAACGAAGAGTAGAAATAATTTCTTGGGACAAAATCGATTTTGATAAATTGATTGATTCTATTTCAAACTCAATTGAGAATATTAAAAAATCAAAAGCCAGTCATTTCTTTACATCTCGACTGGTTGGTTACGAAGGAAAAAAAGTTTTTTCTTCAGATCGTTTAGAGATTACTTCTCAAAATGAGATGGATGAGACATATTTTGAAAACCTTCTCCAAAAGGAACTTTCTTCCATCCCCTCTAGCCAACCTGAAGCTTTGTTAAAAAGAGGAATTGAAATAATAAAAGAATTCAAAAAATAGCTTGAATTCTTTTTTACTTTTGAGCCTAAATCGTTTCATTGTTATTTCATTCCAGTAAATAAAAACTTACCATGCTAAAGCTAAATCTTAGTTTTAGAACAAAGTTTTTTATTTCAAGTCTATTTGCTTCATTAATTGTTCCGCTTTTCTGTGGTTGGATACTCTATAAAAATGACATCAAAAATACTGCAGAACTGATAAAGACAAATTTTGAAAGTCAAATTATTAACTTTTCAAATCTTATTTATCCTGCCCTTGTTTTTGATGATGTTGAAACATGCTTTGAACAGCTTGAAGGTTTTTCTACAAATCCCTTGGTAAGAAACTCAGTAGTCTGGAAAAAATCTGAAGGGAACCAAAATAAGTTAGAACTATTCACGAGTTATCCTAAAAATAACCAACAGGAATTTCCTCTTCTAGAAAAAAGCCAAATAAAGTTTGATAACAACATCTTAACAATCTCTAAACCTATTTTAGCTAATAATGAATTGATAGGCATAATTAGCGTGACAAGATCTTTAGACGATCTTTTCAAGAAGAAAACTCAATACCTCCAAATCGGTGTTACTTCAATTCTTTTGATTTCAATAATCTTAATATTGATTATTTTATGGTATCAAAATTCGCTTACCAAACCACTTAAGGAGTTGAATCTTGCGGCGACTACAATTTCAAAAGGAAAAAACTACCTTGTACGAGCAAAGAAAATTAGTTTCGACGAATTTGGCAAACTAACTGATGTATTTAATGAAATGCTTGATTCCCTAGAGGAGTCTAGCGAACAGCTCAAACTAGCTAACGAAGAAATGGAACAAAGAGTTCAAAGGAGAACCAAAGAACTGACACTTTCAAATAAAAGAATTTCCGAAGAAATGGAGCAAAAAGAATTAGCAAATATTGAACTAATCAAGACTAGACAACAATTAGTCCAGCATGAAAAACTTGCTAATGTTGGACAAGTTTCATCTAGCATAGCTCACGAATTAAGAAACCCGATGGCGGCAATTCGTAATTCAACTTATTTTTTAAGGCTAAAACTTGAAAAAAATCAGAAGCTTTCCAAACATCTCCATATAATAGACAAAGAAATAACTAGATCTGACGAAGTTATCCAAAGGCTGCTTCAGATTACCAAGGGAGAAAACCTGAAAAAAACTAAAGTATACCTACAGGAAATTGCAGAAGAAGCATTTAACTATGCAAATTTGGAAGAAAAGGCTACTCTGGAGATAGATTCCGAAACAAAACCATTTGCTGTAAAATTGGATAAATTGCTCATCAGGCAGGTATTTTATAATTTATTTTTAAATTCTATCCAAGCCATGTCAGGAAGTGGGAAAGTTTATCTGCGAATTAAAAAAGAACCAAATAATCATGCTTCAATTTCAATTAAAGATGAAGGTATAGGAATCAGTGAAAACGATTTAGGGAAAATTTTTAATCCACTTTTTACCAATAAGAAAAATGGGATTGGTTTAGGTTTATCGATTTGCAAAGATTTAATTTTGAGGCATCAAGGAAGCATAGATGTAAAAAGTAGTCCCAATATTGGAACTACTTTTTTTATAAAAATCCCCGTAAGATAAATTATTATCATAACATTGATTCAAAGTACATTGATGAAAAAAGATATAAATATTTTGATTGTAGATGACCATCCAGCAGTGAGATCAACCATGGTCGACGTTCTTAAAGAAGAAGGTTTCATAACAGATAAAGCTGAAAATGGAGAATCTGCACTCAAGAAATGTACAGAAAATCAATATGATTTTGTGCTAATTGATGTACAGATGCCAAAGATAAACGGAATTGAAGTGCTCAAAACATTGAAGGCTCAAAATAAGCAAATTCCAAATTTTATCTTTTTCACAGCCTACTCCCTTCCTGAAATACAAAATGAAGCAATGAAAATGGGATGCCTAGCATTCTTACAAAAACCTATTCAGATCGAAAGGGTCATTTCTATTTTAAAACAATCAAAAGGCACAACCGTATTGATTTGTCTGAAAAATGAAAAACAACAAAATCTTCTTTATAATTCTTTAAATTCAAAAGGTTTTCATGCATTGCAAACTTTGAATGTCGATGAAGCTCTGATTCAATTAAGGCAAATAAATTTTAATTATTTAATTCTTGACTGCGATTGGACACAATCCGAACACGATATTATTCGAGCAACAATTAAATCTTTAAGCTCTAATACTGTCTGTTTTGAATCAAATGAAGATGAAGAAATTCACGATATTGAAAATCGTATATTTAGTCATTTAAGGGAAATTTCTTAGATTAGACTAATTTGGAAGGTCTTTCTATATACAATTGTGTGCCAACCTCGATCATATCAAATACATCTTGAATACTTTCATTTGATAATTGCAAGCATCCCGAACTTACAGGAGTACCTAAATTCTGCTCGTGATTTGTCCCATGAATATAAATGTATCTCTTGAAAGAATCTACATTACCACCCTTATTTACTTTTTGCTCTAATCCACTTAATCGCAAAATTCTAGTTGTTATAAGATTTTTTTTTTGCTTTTCAACTGAACACTGATCAGCTTTCAGACCAATAGGAACTCTGCCTTCAAAAACCATACCTTGAGGCTGACCTGTCCCAATTTTTTCACAGACAACATGAAGACCCCATGGTGTTCCCAAAGAATTTTCAATACATGATTGTTGTTTCTTAGAACTTGACATCAAATAAACTTTTAATGTTCTCGCTTTGTGAAAATATGCTAGTCTTTGAGTCGTTATGTTGGCTATAAGTACATGATCAGTATAATCCAAACCAAGTAAATCAACTTTAGATAAATATTCATTATATAAATTACTAAAATCCATTGAAAAAATATCGAATCGGCATTGTAGGGGCAACTGGGGCGGTTGGCCAAGAAATTATTCACTTACTTGAAAAACGAGAATTTCCTGTTGCGGAAGCTAGATTACTAGCTTCCGCTCGTTCTGCGGGTAGAGAAATTCAAGCTTGTGGCAATCTTGAAGTCGTTAAAGAGACAACATTTGATTCTTTTAATGGACTGGACATAGCAATTTTTAGTGCAGGTTCAAAAAACACTCTGGAATTTGCCGAAGCGGCATCAAAACAAAATTGTGTCGTTATTGATAATAGTTCAGCATTTAGGATGAACAAAGATGTACCTTTAGTTGTTCCAGAAATAAACGGGGATTGCCTCGAACAACATAAGGGCATAATTGCAAATCCAAATTGCTCAACTGCAGTTGCCTTAATGGGTCTTTACCCACTTCACAAAAGATTCGGACTAAAAAGATTTTTTGCGTCCACTTATCAGGCAGTTTCTGGTGCTGGTGCAGAAGGGGTTATATTATTAGACGAACAAATTAAACAACACTTTTCAATTGAAACTCAGAGTGCACAGGTAGAATCCATCTTTCCTCATCCGATTGCCTTTAATCTTATTCCGCACATAGACGAATTTCGTGCTGATGGTTACACCAAAGAAGAGCTAAAAATGCGAAATGAAACCAAAAAGATTTTAAATTCTCAGAACATCCGAGTATCGTGCACTTGTGTCCGCGTTCCAGTTTACAGAGCTCACTCTATATCTATAAACGCGGAATTTGATTCGCCGGTAAATGTTCCTGATGCAAGATCTGCGTTGGAAGATTTTTCGGGAGTTGAACTTTGGGACATACCTAATGCACAGAGATATCCAATGCCCTTAAATTATTCAGAAAAAGAAATTTGTGGTGTTGGTCGACTAAGATTAGACCACGGATTTGAAAATGGCCTAGCATTCTGGATAGTTGGGGACCAACTTTGGAAAGGGGCAGCACTAAATGCAGTCCAGATTGCTGAAGAATTAATCGAAAGAAAATGTTTAAAGACTCTCTAAAAATGAATTAGGCATACAAAGTGCTTACCTCTTTTTATGGATCCAATATCAGCAAGTGGTTTAATCTCGATCGGTAAACAAATTTTTGAGAAAGCAGCATCCTCTGTAGTTCAAAACGATAGGGCTTCGAATACGGATTTTGCAACTCATATGGTTGTTGATCATGATTCTACTTCCAAAATATCCGACCCAAGACTCCGAATTGAAAAACTACAAACTGAACTCAAATCTGATCTCCTAAAAGACCCCAGCACAGCCAACTTCTTTCAGCAAAACTCGAACTGTCAAATATTTCTTGAAAGGCGAGCTGACGGTTCTGTACAATTCATTTCTTCAAGCGGTCAGTCTTTAGTTATCGCAAAGGATTCAGCCCACTGCTCAACAGCTAATGAATTATTAGATTTATCACTTGAAAACAAAATAAACCTAACTGCAATGAGACCAAATGCAGTTTCTTTTGATTCTTAAATTGTATGAGTAATGACGATTTTTCAATCAGTCGTCATAAAAGAAGTGATAAAATAAAACCATTATCAGATTTTGTTTTAATTGATAAAATTAATCAGTGCCCTCAACTTGCTTCGTTAAAAAGTATAAATGATACATTAAGTGAACTTCTTGATTCTGAAGATAGTTTTGTGGGACAAATAGCAGAGGTTATTAGACTCGACCCAAGCCTCACAACCCGTGTCCTAGATTTGGTCAATTCAATTTTTTTCGGAAGCGACAAAGACAATCAAAAAATTTCAGGCGTCGAAGAAGCTTCAATTTTTCTAGGCTTAAATAGAATTAGAGATTTACTTGCAGCCACACCAGTAATAGAAGAAATCACAAATTTGGGAAAGAATGCATCTTTTTTCCCCTGGGTAAATTTTTGGAAGCACAGTATTGGAACCGCAATTTTAACGAGAGAAATTTTATCTTTAGCAGAGAAAAGTTATGAAGATGAGTCTGACTATGTAGCAGGACTTTTGCATAATTTGGGAAAACTCATTCTTGCCATCACTTTTCCTGAACTCTTTAAGAAATTATCCAAGCAAAACTTTTCAAACCATTGTCATGCGATCAAAATTGAAAAAGAGATAATTGGCTGGGACCATGCCAAAATTGGAGCATTTTATCTTTGGAATCACCACATATCTGATCAGATAGTTGAGGCAATTCACTGGCATAATCAACCTGGAAAATCTAACTCAGACCCAGAACTAGCTTCAGCAGTACAGGTCGCAGATTTACTTACTTGTCAACTTGGCGTTTTGGGGATTGAAAATTGCACAGTCGAGAAAGACTCATATCTGCTTTCTGAAGGATGGGAAATTCTTTTTGGAAATAGAGAAGAAAACGAAACAGCTTTGTTGACTGAAGAATTGAACTTTACTTTAGAAAGGGTATCAAAAACTTTACATGGAATTGTTTAAAGGCGAACCCATTGATCATCACGTGCTGCTTTTGCAACTTTCAGAGCACCCATAGCAACAAAAGGCTTAAGTTCCTTAGAGGACAAGACAACCTCAGGATCCTCATATCCATCGTCAGAGAGAAGTCGTTGTAGTTCCTGATCAATATTACGAATCCTGCTCCCACCGCCCGTAAGAATGATATTTTGCAAAAGAGAAAACACAGATTGAGGAGATGCCATTGCGATTACTTTTTTTATGGATTCGAATATTTCTTTCAAAAGTTCATTACACGCATTGCCAACTTGTTTTCCAATTTCAATCTTTCTAGGTTTTCCGTCAATAGGGACTTTTACCCGTGCGCCAGATTCGCTTTCGCCAACATACGAGTAGGATTCTTTATATTTACGAATCATAGACAAAGGCACATCGACCTCAGGAAAAGCTTCTCTAATTTCTTTATCTAACAAAACATCCACTTCATTACCTGCAAAAGGAATACTTAGCAAATCTTCCTGCTTTGGAAAATAGCCCTGTACAATACAAAAATCAGTAGTCCCGGCTCCAATATCTACAAAAAGTGAATTACTTACAGGATCTTTATAATCTGGATCATTCAATTTCTCTTCATTGCGCATTCCTAAGGCGGCAAGAAAAGGTTCTGGAATAAAAAGAACTCCGTCAAAGGCACCTCTCGAAGCTTCCTTTAAGTTTTCTTTAGCCTCTTCATCTGCCACGGCAGGAACTCCAATTACACAAAAAACCTCATGATTACTTTCTGGGTCAATTTTTCCCCGAATATATTTCAAAAAAGATTTAGTCGCTTCCAAATCGCAAACAACACCATCAGACAAGGGGTGCACGATTCGTAAGTGCAATTCATTTTCTATAGCTTCAATACCATGCAACATAGAGGAATTCCCCGGCAATATACCGGCTAAAATTCCATCTTCAGGATAACCGACTACAGTTGGAACTATCGTGCCAATAGATTGATCAGAGTCCACCAGCCCATATTTAGTAACGAAGCATGATTCAATTGTGCCAAGGTCTAAACCAACAAGTAATCTTTTTTTCCCGCCAAGGTCATTCGCATCGTCGATGCTTTTTTCGTCATCTAAATTTAAATTGTCTTTTTCTTTAGTTAAATCTGACATGGTTGAAGAATATTAGGGTTGAATAAACCAATAACTAAGTATTTTGAACTTTTTGCAACGAAAAGTTACTTACATAAAATTTTTATTTCTTTTCGATATTTAAAAGTTCATCAATCATTTCTTCGATTTCATCAAATTTTAAACCGATACCCAAAGGAGTATCCAATTCTTCTGCTTCTGCTTCCTCGAAACTAATTTCATTTTCAACATTTTTACACACCTCATCATTAATTTCATTTGGACTTTTGTAAGGAATTTCTTCGTCTTGCTCATGGTGAGGAGGAAAATTTTGAGAAACAGAAGATTGGTTTTGACTTAAATTTAAAATCGCCCTCTCAAGCTTGTCTACTAGTTGCTCAATCCTTTTTATAACCTCAGTGGATGAATCCTTAAGCCGGCTTGCAACTTTTGATTCAAAACGACCAGCAAAAAGATCAAAAGCCACCGCTAATTCATCAGCACGAGTAGATTCATCATCAAAAAGTTCCTTTAATTTTGCCTTTTTTTCTGAAGGTTCAAGAGGACTTACCTTTGCCCATGCAACTACTAATATTGGAATCTCATTTTTAAGCACATTAATTGCAGCTTTCTCATCTCCAATTAACCTTTTAACACATGCCCTACGAAAACCACCCTTGAGAGCTTCTAATGGAGAACCGTTTGTATTCATAATCTGATATTAATGCGCTAACCAATCTGAAACTCGTTCACAACATTAAATTACTGATAATTCTTGGCACTCGATTAACTCTATCTTTTTAAGTATCTCTTTAAAATCACTAATTTTAATATCCATTCGCGTTTTCATAAAATTTTGAAAGTCATCGGGAATTTCTGCTTCAAAAACCTTCCCTTCTTCCAAACTCCCGAATCTTCTTGCATGTAAAGCCTGCCGGTTCATCCCCAGTTGATTAATCCATCTTGAATTCCAACCCGACTGACAAAACTCCAAATAATATAATTCATTATGACCATACAACTTTTCACCAACTAAAGGAAATCCAATCGACTGTGAATGAACACGAATTTGGTGCTTTCGCCCCGTTTTGGTAATCACGGAAACAAGAGTAAATCCTCCTGCTTCTAAAATAGGATAAAAAAGTGTTTCAGCTCTTTTGGATTTTCTACTCTGCTCTGCAACTCTTTGTTTTACAAACACCTTACTGTAAGGGTCTTTGCCAATAAAACCTGTAACATGACAACATTTTCTCATATTCCCCTCAACAATAGCTAGGTAGGTTCTTTTTAATTTATGCTTTTCCAAAGACATTTGCCAATCACGGCCAGTTTTTTGATTCTTTGCTATGAGAACTACACCGCTCGTTTCTCTATCTAGTCTTCCCACTAGAAATATTCTATCTAATCTCAAATACTCTTTCACAGCACCAACCAAGCTTGACCAAGGCCCATTTTTAGAAGGATGGCACACCAACCATCCCGGTTTATTTATTACAATAATATTTCCATCCTCAAAAATAATCGAATCCTTTAACACTTTTTCAGTCAAAAGTGGAGATTTATTGCTCTTTGGTGAATATTTCATGATTAACTATTGGTCAAAATTGAAAAAAATTAACTTTTATTGGAAATATTAAATATGTTGTGCAAGGTTAATATGTTTATTGAAATATTAACTAACCTAATTCAAAAATAATTAACGCATATGAAGAATAATTTAATTCTCTCTGGACTCCACTTCGACCTAAAAGACGGGCACAAAAATCTCGTATCTGAAAAAATGGAAAAGATTTTTAAACATGAAGAGAAAATCATTAGAGCGAGAATTGAACTTGAACACGATCCCAAATCATCTTCACACAAAGACGAATTTATTGCAAAAGGACATCTTGAATTAAAAGGATCAACTATAACTATCTCGACTGCAAGCGACAACATTAACAAATCAGTCGACGATCTAGTGGAAAAATTAGATCGTGGTCTGAGAAGAAGGTCTCGTTTGCGTCGTGTTAAACGCAAACAATCATCCCTTCAAGATCTGCCATACGCAGCCTAGTTTTTAACCGTTTTACCTCAACACAAACGCTTGGTCCCCGATCAAGCGTTTTTTTGTTTCTAGATCAATACAAAGGATTAATATATTTGGACAATAATCTTAGGTAATTTATTATTTAACTTCTAATACCTTGTTTAAAATAGTGTTTATTGGAGCTAGCTTTCCTACTCCTAAATATCCGCAAGCTAGCTCCCCGACGACAGGATCGATAATTTTAACTCCTCTATCCTTAAGAGTTTCCAAATTTTGTTGGACCGCTTTGTGTTCATACATTTTTCCATTCATTGCTGGTGCTAGTATCACAGGAGCCTTAGTTGCCAAATAAATCGCACCCAATAAATCCGGAGCCAATCCATTGGCATAGTTTCCCACTTGTTGAGCAGTAGCGGGTGCAACCAGAAATAGATCAATCTTGTCCGCCAGTTCAATATGGCCAGGTTGCCAACCAACCTCATCCCAATAAGATGACAAAACTGGATTCCGAGAGATTGTTCCCATAGTCAAAGCAGAAATAAATTTTTTTGCAGACTTAGTCATTACAACATGAACATCTGCCCCTAACTTGCGTAACTCACCCGCTAAGTCCGCTGATTTGTAAGCAGCAATCGATCCGGATACCCCCAATGCAATAGTCTTACCGATAAGTTTTTCTGATGGAGCTTGAATAGATTCTGACATTCATACCATTGTTAAAGATTTTTATTGTGTATCGCAACCCAAGGGTTTCCGCTTTTCATTATCAGTTGGAAAAGTTAATGTTATTATTCAAATGCAAAAAAAACCAATAACAAAATACAAACCTTGGGGAAAAATAGATTTACCAAATCGAAAATGGCCTGATAGAACCATTGAAAATGTACCACACTGGTGTAGTGTTGATTTACGTGATGGAAATCAGGCATTGCCAATCCCCATGGGCGTTGTTGAAAAATTGGAGCTTTTTAAACTTCTTTGCGACATCGGATTTAAGGAAATAGAGATAGGGTTTCCTTCCGCCGCCCAAACTGAATTTGATTTTGCACGGAAACTAATCGAAGGTAAAATTGTTCCAGAAGGTGTTGCCCTTCAGGTTTTAACACAGTCACGCGAACATCTTATTAAAAGAAGTCTCGAAAGCCTACAGGGTGCTCGCAAGGCAATCGTTCACCTTTATAATTCAACTTCACCTCTTCAGCGGCGCGTTACTTTTGGCATGAGCAAAGAAGAAATAAAAAATATTGCTGTAAGCGGAGTGAGACTCGTGAAAAAATTTTTATCAGAACTGCCAGATACCGAAGTGCAGTTAGAGTATTCACCCGAAAGTTTTTCAGATACCGAAGTAGATTATGCACTTGAAGTCTGTGAGGCAGTCATGAGCGAGTGGGAACCCACTGAACAAAATCGCATTATTTTAAATCTTCCCGCTACAGTTGAACTTTTTACACCAAATGTCCATGCCGATCAGATTGAATGGTTTTGTGAGAATATGCAGGAGCGAAACAAGGCGGTAATTAGTTTGCACACTCATAACGACCGCGGAACGGGAACTGCCGCAACTGAACTCGGACTCCTGGCTGGTGCTGACAGAGTGGAAGGAACATTATTCGGCAATGGTGAACGAACAGGTAACTTAGATATTGTTACTGTTGCTTTAAATATGTATGCGCAAGGCTTACATCCAAATTTGAATTTCAAAAATCTTGATCATATCCGTGAAATTTATGAACGGACAACAGGAATGACTGTTCATGAAAGACATCCATACGGAGGAGATTTAGTTTTTACTGCATTTTCTGGCTCCCATCAGGATGCAATAAAAAAAGGAATGGATCTGCGCGAAAAAGAAGGAGATTCAGATCAAACCCTTTGGCAAGTGCCTTACCTATCAATCGACCCACGCGATATAGGAAGAAACTATGAGGAAATCATTCGCATAAACAGCCAAAGCGGAAAAGGCGGAGTCGCTTTCATCCTTTCACGAGAATTTGGGCTAGATCTACCAAAAGCAATGCATCCCGAAATTGGTATGCTAATCAATGCAAAGGCTGACTCGGAGTCCCGGGAATTACCGGCAGAAGATATACATTCCATCTTTAAAGCAGAATATCTGGAAAAGAATAATCCTCTCGAATTAATTTCCTACGATACGACCAAGAATTCTGGACAGGAAGAAATTTGCTGTTTAGCAAAAATTAAGATAAACGGCGAGAACAAGGATTTGTCTGGTAAAGGAAACGGTCCTATTAATGCCTTCGTACAAGCTATGGAAAAAGAAGGCCTTAAAGATTTTAAACTTACAGATTACCGTCAACATTCTATTGGTGAAGGCTCCGCTACTGAATCCGCTGCTTATGTCCAACTCCAAACAAAAGTGGGACGTGTAGCTTATGGATGTGGAATCGATTCAAGCATCGAAAAAAGTGGTCTACTCGCATTGGTGAGTGCTTTCAATCGCACAAGATAGATTTAAATTGAGTTTGCTGGGATGCTTTAGCCCGAGCTAAAATTTATCAGAATTCAGAGCGTGTAAGTTCTGAGACAATCAAAATAAGAAAATTTTTATCGAATAATTCGATAAAAATTTAATTGCCATCGTAAATTGTAAATAGATAGATTTGTTGACTTAATATTGCCCAAAAATCTATCTTGCCCAAACAAATCTCTGCTGCAAATTTTTGTGTTTGTCGGTACAAATTTCTGTGCCCGAATTAAAAATAGCATACCTTTTAAACTGTTGTTCCTCGCAGGTTTTAATTTCTGGATACAATCCAATTTCTTAGGAAGCGAAGAACTACCGGATGAAAAAACTAGTCTATTTAAAAAAATTCAAGACGGTCCGATCTCTTTTGAAGTTACTGAGCAAAGTTCGGTTGATTACCTCAAAAATTATTATGACTCAAAGGGTCTTTGTTTCGCCCAGTATATTGTAAACCCCAGACCTGAGAGTGCTTTTATTCCATCTATAGGTATTGGTTTAAACAACCTCGGAGAAGATGTCTTAATCTCAGAATCAAATTCGCCTAACATTACAATAATTATTCAGACGAACTCTGAAGATGAAAACCTTTATAAATGGGCATCTGAAAAGCAAAAAAACTGGAATGAATCTCCAACTGGAGTGCTTTATTCATCAAATTTTATAACTACAAAAAATGGATTCAACGGGGTTTCAATAGTTAGAGAAATAAATGAACAAAAGGACTTCTATATTTCAGTAGATTTAACGACTAAAGAATGGAGTGAAAAAAACTATAACTCAACCGGCAAAAAAGATAACTGGTTACAGATGCAAATTATTTCATTTAACGACACCTCAAACGAAAGCGTGTTATCGAATGCTATTAAAATTGCAGATTCCGTGAATTATAATCATGAAAAAAAACAAATTCTCCCAATTTTCGAAGAAATTCAAAGCGAAAAACAACAAATAATAGCAAATTCAAAAGTCACAATAACCGATTCTGCAATCTCTTATCTTGTCCCCAAAGACTTAAAAATCGAATATAAAAAACCTTACTTTGAGAATGGCAATTACACCATAGCTCAGCATAATTTTGAAAATCCTGAGGAAGACTTATCCGCAACTCTAATTGTCCACAAAGAAAAAAAATATCCAGATTTAGAAACATGGGCAAGACATCAAATTTCTACTTGGACCAACTCACCAAGTGGTATTTTAGTAGGTGCCGAAAAATTTAGAACCAAATGGAGAAACAATGGGATTCTTGTTTTAAGACAGACTGGTGGCACTCTTGATTTTAGTATTTCATTAGATCTGACAAACCCAGAGTGGAAAAAAAGAAATCTAAATTCATCAGGCGGAATTGATCATGGATGGTTAAGGCTTCAAATCGTTGGATTTTATGATCCAGTATTTGAGGGTATATTTCCGACTGTGCTTGAAATAGCAAAATCAATAAATTTAGAAAAATCCTTTGAACCTGTAATTTCTAATAATGAAATACTTCAAGAGCTTGAATTCCAAAATTTTAAATTTGATAGTAAAAGATACATTCACAAAGGGCTAAGTTTCTCAGTCCCTCAGGAATTCGGAGTTGACTATATTAAATTCTATGATCAAGGCTCAATTACTTCAGAAGGCATTATCAACTTGAGTAAAGAATTTTCAAATTCTTTTATTACAATCAAAGTTTTTACCGAAAATATCTTCCCTGATTTGAGTACATGGGGAATTTATGCCAAATCAGCTGCTGCAAAAAGCTCTTCAACTACTAATGTTTCTGCAAAAAATTTTACTACAAAAAATGGGCTGAATGGTATCTTTATTAAACGAAACTCCATTGACGGAACTGATTATCACGCAAATGTTGACCTTAGTACAGAAAGTTGGAAAAAAAATCTTCAATTAAATTCTAGCTATTCTGAAAATCTATGGCTTCGGGGAGAAATCAGTTCAACAAAAAATCCTAATAATAACTCATTTTTTGAAACCGCCTTGGCCATCGCTGATTCAATCATTTATGAAAAGAGTGATGATATTAGAGTGGAAACCTTCTTCGAGATTTCCCCTTATACATTATTCAGATCACCTGAAATATCTCCATCATGGTACCGCTCACATTGGTTTGGCTCTTTTTTTCAATCTAATGAAGGATGGATTTATCATGAGTTAATGGGTTGGTTGTTTCCTAATCAAATTTCGCTTTCAAGTGCTTGGGTTTGGCACGAAGCATTAGACTGGTTATGGGTCTCTGAAAATAGCTTTCCATATTTTTATTCAGTAGAATATCATAATTGGCTGTATTTTGATGAAAAGTTTCTCTCAAGAGAAATCTTCTTTAATTTTAATACTAAAGAGTGGCAAAAAACTAATCTCCTGCAAAAAATATTAAAAGACAATAGCGGCGATGAACCTAAGACCATAATTAAAATTTTGGAATCAAGTTTAAGCGAGAATGAAAAACTTAATGGTGTCGGTCGTGTCATTCTCTTCGGAAATTAAAGAATGAAAAAAAATTTAATATTTTTTTTATTATTCGTGCTCCATTTAATATCGAAAGAGAATAAACGAGACATTTCTGAGAGTCTTAATACATTAACAACAAGACTTCTTCAATTAAATGAAAAATATGCTACTATTGAAGAAGGATTAGATAAAATTCTAAAAAAACCTACAGTTTCCCCAATATTATCCCAGCAAAAAAAAGTTTTATTTGATAAATCCAGAATTACAGCTGATCCAGAATTCAAGAAAAACTTTAGTAACGAAATCAACCTTTATTTAGGTTTTATCCATCCTCAAAGTTCGAACTTTAGAAACTATGTAAGTGAATTTGAATTTGGAAGTCAGTTTGAATTAGAATATTTAAGGTATTTCGGCTCACTAGCATTAGGAGGTTCAATAGGAAGAAAGGCTTATTCAAATAAAAAAATTTCAGGTATCCCAATTATCGGAGAAATTAAATCCAGTGGAGAAAATCAAGTTATTAGTACAACTTTAAGTAGTGGGTGGAAAAAAAGAATAGGAAACTTATTATTTTTAAAAACTAAAGTTTCATCTGGAATTGCATTCATTAACAATAGTTTAAATATCTACAGTAATTCATACTCACAGAAAGATACTAGTTTTTACTATTCTATTTCAACTGGAATCGGTTTTGCAAAGAGCGAGTTTGCTCATGCAATGTTTTATTATAAATTTGACGGCCATCAAAGTGTTGAAAGATTTGGCAAGCAGACTTTTAATCAGTTGGGAGTTAGTTTTGGGATTAACTATTAACTGTAATAAGAAACTCACTAGAGTATTTCTAACGATTTGATTTGTAGATTTTCTAAAATTTACACTTTTTTAAACAGAAATTCATTTAGCCAATTTAAAATATCTTACATATCCACAAAACATATTTTAAAGATATGTTATAATTTATCTAGATTTCAATCATTTACAGAAATTGGACTTCCAACCATAATTTTTCAGTATGTTTTACCCATTAAAACTAGGAATGATCAATTAATATAAAAATAAGTCACGAGACTCCATATGCAAACAAATAGGAATGATCGTTTGATTTAATTCAACAAATTCAACATTTTTTTAATCTAGAGTATATATAGCTTGAAAATCTTCCATGTCTGATATTCCTCCACCTATTCCTCATTTCCGTAATTCAATGCGTTCATCTATAACACTTAAGTTAGTTATAATTGGCATCCTCATTATTGGA
>MDSZ01049383.1_pt1 | contig 21789 bp, 25 predicted proteins | sample 811201 | NCBI WGS metagenome assembly MDSZ01 (sample SAMN05326647, study PRJNA326480) | marine metagenome | isolation source: seawater | place: Indian Ocean: North | collected 2010 | reverse complement strand
AGTTTCTCAGAAAAAGAGAATATCTTCATGATATAATGTGGAAAATGGGGTTTAAAGCACCAAAAAGCTTTTTTGATAATATTGAATTTGATCCGGAATTCGACGAGTTTTTACATAAAAAGGTAGGATACGACAAGCTTTCAACAATAATGCAAGGAGTTTTTGTTTCCCCTTACGCCGCAACATCACTAAGAGAATATTTTGCTACGATGTTTACTGAGTTTTACATATCATCTGAACATAATTTTCTTAAGAAAGTCGGACCAATGGTGTATGAAAAAATATCAATGCTACAGAATGTAGAATCACTTGACTAATTGTTGTGGATCGGTTATAATAGATTATAACCGGGAGAAAAAATGCCACATATATCATTTTCAGAATTAAAAGATTGGGTTCACTGCGCCTTTTATCACAAGCTTACTCGCATAGATAAGATAGACGGCTTCACTGGGAATGAATACACAGCATTTGGTTCTGCAATCCACTCTGTGTGTGAAAAGAAACTTCTAGAAGAAGATGTAAAGCAAGATTTTTTTGTAAAAGAACTTAAAAAGAATATCGCCGATTTGGATGAAGATCATGAAGTAAACAAAAAGCTTGTGCTTGATATGATTGGTCAGGGAAAAAGAATTATTCCTGAAATTGAAGATGCTTTAAGCCAATATTTTGATGATTATGAAGTACTAGCTGTTGAGATGCCTCTCATGGAAGACATCGAAGGCGAAGATGGTTATAAATTTAAAGGCTTCATTGATGCCATTATTAAAACTAGTGATAATAAAGTTCATATTTTTGATTGGAAAACATGCTCATGGGGCTGGGATGCTAAAAAGCGTTCTGAGCCGATGGTTACATACCAACTTACATTATACAAGCACTTCTTTTGTCAAAAAATGGATATAGATCCAAAAGATGTAGAAACACACTTTGCACTACTTAAGCGTACAGCCAAGAAAAATCCAATTGAATTTTTTAGAGTTACCAGTGGTCCAAGAAAAACTCAAAATGCGCTTAAATTGTTGAGCAAAGCAATATACAATATTAAAAACACGCGGTATATTAAGAATAAATTATCTTGCACCGCTGGTTATGGTTGCAAATTTTATAAGACAGAGCACTGTCCATGAGGAATTAATGAATAAAAAAAAGATACTGGTCATAGCTGACCACCCGCTCTCACCTTCTGGTGTTGGCACACAAACAAAATATTTTATTGAAGCGCTTTTAAAAACAAATAGATATAAATTCGTTTGTTTGGGAGGCGCTTTAAAACATCACGACTACACACCTATCGAGGTCGATGGTTGGGGAAAAGACTGGATTGTTATACCAATTGATGGATACGGTAATCACGAGATGATTCGCTCAGTATTGCAAAAGGAAAAACCAGATGTACTTTGGTTTATGACAGATCCTAGATTCTATGGGTGGCTTTGGGAAATAGAAAACGAAGTAAGAGCTTATATACCGATGGTTTATTACCATGTTTGGGATAATTTTCCTACACCCATGTTTAATAAAGTCTGGTATGACTCCACAGACGAGGTAGTTTCTATATCAAAAGTTACAGAACAGATTGTAAAAGAGGCATCACCAGATTCTTACAGTGGATATATACCACATGCAGTCAACAGCACGGTTTTTTATAAATATAAAAACCCAGAGGATAAGGAAGATGTCAATAGATTAAGGCAAAATATAATTAACTCATCTAAAGATCCAAAAATTAGAAATCAAAATAAAAAGATTTTCTTTTGGAACAATAGAAATGCTCGCCGTAAGCAGCCCGGAACTCTCATTTGGTGGTTTAAAGAGTGGTTAGACAAAGTTGGTCACGATAAAGCAACACTAATGATGCATACCGATGCTAGAGATCCCCATGGGCAAGACTTACCGCACATTATAGAACACTTAGGTGTGGATGATGGTCAGGTTCTAATTTCTACTAAAAAAGTTAGTCAAAAAGAATTAGCTATTATGTATAACGCGGCAGATTTCACATTAAATATTTCGGATGCCGAGGGCTTTGGTCTTTCGACACTTGAGTCCTTATCATGTGGTACACCAATTATAGTTAACATGACAGGTGGCTTACAAGAACAAGTCACCAACGGCAAAGAGTGGTTTGGGTGGGGAATTCAACCAGCGTCTAAGGCTGTTATTGGTTCTTTGGAAGTGCCCTACATCTATGAAGACAGAATCAGCAAGGAAGATTTACACAATATGTTAGATAAAGCATTAAAATGCAACAAGAAAACGTATGAAAAGATGTCAAATTCTGCAATTAATCATGTTCATGAAAATTATAATTTTAATGACTTTGAAAAGAAATGGGTCAAAAAGATTGATGATATTGTAGAAGCACACGGATCTTGGGAAACTAGAAAAAATTATAGCAAATGGACACTTAAGGAGGTTGCATGAAAAAGATTATTCTAAAAGGACCAATATTAACCAGAAGTGGTTATGGTGAGCAAGCAAGATTTGCTTTAAGATCTTTGAGAAGTCGTAAAGATTTATACGATGTTTATATTCAACCTCTTACGTGGGGTGAAACATCATGGCTAAGTGATGTTGGCGAAGAAAGAACATGGATTGACCAGACCATAGAAAAGACAATCTCTTATATTCAACAAGGGGGTAATTTTGATTTAAGTTTGCAAGTAACTATACCTAATGAATTTGAACAAATGGCACCAGTTAATATTGGATACACTGCAGGCATAGAGACAACCAAAGTGGCACCGGAATGGTTACAGAGTGGCAATTCTATGAATAAACTTATAGTTGTATCAAATCATTCAAAAAATGTTTTTTTAAATACAACCGCTCATGCATACAACAAAGAAACAAATGAAAGAACTGATAGTTACAAGCTGCTAACACCTATCGATGTTGTAAATTACCCAGTAAAGAAATTTGAAAATCTACCAGAGGTTGACTTGGACTTGGATTATGATTTTAATTTCTTACTTATCTCTCAAATGGGAGCTAGAAAGAATATTCCAAACACAATTAGGTGGTTTATAGAAGAGTTTAAAAATGATGAAGTTGGCTTGATTGTCAAAACTAACATAGCAAAAAATTCTTTGATTGACAGAAGACACACTGAGCAACAACTAAAAGATATAGTAAATTCAAATAATGACTACAAGGATAGAAAATGCAAAGTTTATCTTTTGCATGGTGAAATGAGTGATGAAGAAATACATTCAATATATGAGCATGAAAAAGTAAAAGCTTTTGTTTCCTTACCCCACGGGGAAGGTTATGGATTGCCGTTATTTGAAGCAGCATACTCCGGACTACCAGTTGTAACAGTTGGATGGTCCGGTCAGCTAGACTTCTTAATGGATAAAGATGGTAACGAATTTTTCTATAATGTAGCTTTTGACTTGCAGCCTGTGCAAAAGGAAGCTGAGTGGAAAGGGGTAGTTGAGCCGGGAAGTATGTGGGCATATGCCAGAGAAACATCAGCAAAAGAAAAAATGAGAGAATGCTATAACGATGTTTCCTCTGGAAATAACTCAACCGCGTGTGAATATGCAGTTGAACTACAAGATAGGTTTAGTGAAGAAAGGTTGTATGCTGATTTTGTTGATTCAATAGAGAATTTAACATCAAATAGTGAATCTAAAGTAATAGTTTTATGAAAAAAATAATCTATTGTGGTCAGTTCATGGATATGTCTGGATACGGCATAGCTGCCAGAAAATATCTTGAAATCTTAGATCCGATTATCCAAAAAAGAAATATAAATTTTAAAATATACAGTTGCTTAGGAGCAGTTTTGGATGAGTCTGCTTTTACCGCTAAAGAAAAAGAATTAATTAACAAATATTCTTTTAATGATAATAAAGAAATAGAAGATTTTATTCAAAATAGCGATTATGAATGTGTTTGGCACATGCCAACTCCGATGGCTTTGATGGCTGATAAAAGATTTAAAACTACAAAGAACATAGAAACACCCGTCTTGATGAATATTATATCCTCATCGAAAAGAAATCACCACCTAGTAGTTTGGGAAACAACAGATATCAGTAAAGAGTGGAAAGAAACGATAGACTGGTTTAAACCAGATAGTATTATCACTGCTTGTGAAATGAATGTTGACATGTTTTCGAGGTATTGTGACGATGTGTTGTTGGCACCTCACCCGGTTTTTAACATTGAAGATGCCGGAATCTCCCCAATGAATCTACCTTACGACCTAAATAATAAATTTGTTATTTTCTCTATGTCCCAGTGGACCCACAGAAAAGGCTTTGACAAATTATTAAAAGCCTTTACTGCTGAGCTTGGCGATCAAGAAGACTGCGTGCTTATACTAAAAACGTTCCCTAGCGGAGAGGCAAGAACACCTCAAGATATTGCTAATATGGTTAATGGCATTAGAAATGGTGTGCTTAAAGAAAACAGAAAGAATAATGTAGTATTAATTCCTGATTATGTACACGAATCAAACATAAATTGGTTGTATAAAAATAGTGATATATTTGCCCTACTTCCGCGCGGCGAAGGCTTCGGTCTAACCGTATTTGAATCCATCCTAAATGGACTCCCAGTTTTGGTACCAGCAGAAGGTGGTCATCTAGATTATATTTCAAAAGATAGCAAATTTATGGTTGATGGAATGTGGGATACATGCGTGACAACCGACGTTGCATATCCGATAGATAGCGAATGGTTTGAATCAAACATATCTTCCGCAAGAAAAAAAATGAGATTGGCTTATGAAATGTGGAAAAGCGATAACTTAAAACAAGAAGGTGAAAAGTTAAAAAAACATCTACTAAGTAGCGAAAACTTTAAACCAAATAAGATTGCAGGAGATATAATTGACTTTGTTACAAGAGAACAACTCAACACTCAATCAGATAAAGAACTGAAGCGCGCAAAATTAAGAAGAAAAATTTCAACAACCTCAGACTTGCAAACACAAGTTGATATTTTAAAAGATTCCTACAAGGGAGACACAGCTTATATATTAAACTGCGGTCCATCTCTAAATGAATATTCTGAAGATTTTTTAAAAGATTTCTTGTCTGACAAATTAACCCTTAGTGTAAAACAGGCATACAATAAATTTCCAACAGTAAGTGATTTTCATTTTTTTAATTGTGCTAATTTACCTATGCCTATATGCGAACCTATTCTTCAGCATTATAAATATGATGAAAAAAATCGACCAATTATAATCGCAAGTAGCAATTACGATTTACATAAAAGATGGTCTAATTGTCAAAAGCAGGATTTGTTTTTTAAGATTCCAATCAGAACTGAAATAAATAACGAGTTCGTCACAATCACTAAAAAATTTGATGATTATTTATTATCTAATTCCTTGACAAGACCATGTGGACCGGGTATAATGTTAGAAACAGTCATCTTTATGGCTGTACATTTGGGAGTTAAAAAGATAGTGGGTATCGGATGGGACCTAACAATGGACAAAGTTAACGAAGACACTTATCAACACTTCTACGGTAATACACAAAACTTATTTAATCGAGGCGATATTTTGGACTGGGAAATCGAAGCAGGTAGAACATCATCCGAGGATGTATGCTATTGGTTAAAAGATTTAGGTATTGAACTACAGCTAGCTTCTAGCACAAGCACGCTGTACGAAGGTATTGAAAGAATAAAATTAAATTAATCGGGAGAAACAATGAAATTATTTAATCCATATATAAACAAATCAAATTTGCCGTTTTTTATTGCTGAGATTGGAATCAATCACAATGGCGACTTAGGCACAGCCAAGCAACTTATTGATATGGCAGCTGATGCTGGTTGTCATGCTGTAAAGTTTCAGAAAAGAGACATAGACACAGTATACACTCAAGAATATCTGGAAGGTGAAAGAGAGAGCCCGTGGGGAACAACCCAGAGAGAACAAAAACAAGGTTTAGAATTTGATCAGCAAGATTACGATATTATTAATGATTATTGTGACTTGAAAGGAATTCTTTGGAGCGCTTCGGCATGGGACATCGAAAGTCAAAAGTTTTTACAACAATATGACCTGTCCTTCAACAAGGTTGCTTCTGCAATGCTGACTCATCATGAATTGTTACAAGTTGTAGCCGCTGAAAAAAGGCACACATTTATCTCAACAGGTATGGCAACATTTGAAGATATTGATAAAGCTGTGCTAATTTTTAGAGATAACAACTGCCCATTCACTCTTTTTCATTGTGTTTCAACTTACCCTTGTGCAGAAGAAGACTGCAATCTGAGAGTTATGGCAACCCTACAAAGAAGATACGGATGCCCCGTGGGATACAGTGGACATGAGTCAGATACATTTCCTTCAGTTTTGGCTACAGCGAATGGCGCGGCAGCAATCGAGAGGCACATTACTCTTGATAAAGAAATGTATGGCTCTGATCAATCTGCTTCTATTAATGCGGAAGAGTTAAATCACCTTATGACACAGATTTCAAGGGTTAAGGCGGTTATGGGCAATGGAGAAAAAACCTTCTCTGACGCTGAAAAAACAGTCGCAGATAAACTTAGATATTTTTAAATCTAAAAATGCAAAAGACTCTTTCCATATTAAAAGATAGAAATGTCTTAATTACCGGTGCTAGTGGTGGCTTAGGTCGCTGCATAGCGTATGAATTTGCCAAACATGATTGCAATCTTTATCTAACTGGTCGAGATAAAAATAACTTAAACACATTAGCCCGCGAAATACCGTCGAATAAAAACGTTTTTTATAAAACTGCTAATCTAGAAGATGTTGATCAGATTAAAGAATTGTCAAAAGATGCACTTCAAAAATTACACAATATAGATATCTTGATTAACTGTGCTGGTGTTTTTGTTGTAAAGCCGTTTGAAGATACAATGATTGAGGATTTTAATCGATCTTTTGAATTAAATGTCCGTGCACCATTTCTTTTGTGTCGTGAATTTATGAAAGGAATGGTGCAAAATAACTGGGGAAGAATCATTAATATTGGGTCTTCTTCGTCCTATAACGGCTTTAAAAACACCTCTGTTTACTGCTCATCAAAACACGCGCTATTGGGGCTTACAAGGGCTTTACACGATGAATATCGATGCAATAACATACGATCATACTGTTTCTCTCCGGGTTCTATTCAAACTGAAATGGGAAAGAAAGTAAAAAACCAAGATTACAGTACGTTTATAGAGCCGGAAGAGATAGCAGAATATATAGCTTTTTCAATTTCATATGATAGTGAGATGATATCAAATGAAATTCAACTTAAGAGGATGAATATTTAAAATGAAACTAGGAATTATACAAGGAAGATTGTCAGAACCCACCGAGGGCTTTCAAGATACTCCATCAAATTGGGAAAAAGAATTCAATTTATTACCAGAATTAGGCTTAAATCATGTTGAGTGGATAGTAACAAAAGAATCTTTTGAAAATAATCCAATTTTTACAGAAGAGTTAGCAAAATACTCTATAAGCTCCATATGTGCTGATAATTTGGTAGATCAAAATATATCTGATACCGAGTTTTTAGAATCCAATCTAGCGCCCATATGCAGAGCAGCCCTGAAGAATGGTATTGACAATATTACGATCCCCATCTTAGAGGAATCAAGTTTGTCAAGCTATTCTAAGAGGGACGCATTTCTAACTGAAATGCAAGATTTTTCGGATAGGTACCAGTCACTCAATTTTTCTTTTGAAATTGAAGATAAAATGGATGTCATAGCGGATATTATCTTTATGAGAGACAACTTTTATCTGACATATGATACTGGCAATATGACAACAGTTGGTGTAGATCATGCAGATTACTTGCACATGTTCCATGAGAAAATTAATAATATACACCTAAAAGATAGAGCAGAAGATAATTCAACAGTCGAACCACTAACTGGAAACACAAATTTTACAAAAATATTTGCTATATTAAAAGAACTAGGTTATAATGGAATATACACGCTCCAAACTGCACGAGATAAAACAGGATTGGAGACGGAAACAATTAAAAGGCATATTAATATATTTAAGGAGTTATACAATGAGTGTTAATAGAGTATTTGATTTGACGGGAAGAACCGCATTTATCACCGGCGCCGGAGGTTTATTGGGACCTAAACACGCCGAAGCAATTATAGAATTTGGCGGAAATGTTATTTTAACAGATCACCACATAGACAGGGTTGAAGCGAAAGCTGCAGCGCTTAATGAAAAATACAATAGACAATGCGCAACCGCATATCATATGGATGTCACTGATCCAAAATCAGTTCAAGCGGTTGTGGATTTGTGTGACAAGATTGATATTCTTATTAACAACGCTGCTAAAGATCCTAAAGTAAAGAAAGGTGGGGGACTAACACCCGACAGTAGATTTGAAACTATGACTCCGGAATATTGGAATGAAGGAGTCGATGCCGCCATGAATGGAACATTCTATTGTTCTCAGGCTGTTGCAAACAAGATGTTGCAAAGTGGAGGCGGCGTTATCCTTAATGTTGCTTCAGATTTGGGTGTGATTGCACCAGACCAGCGTCTTTATAGGAAGGAAGGCATAGCAGAAGAAATGCAAAATGTCAAACCAATTACATACTCAGCAGCAAAATGGGCTATCGTAGGAATGACAAAATACCTTGCAGTTTATTTTGCTGAAAAGAACATCAGAGTTAATTCTATTAGCCCTACAGCAGTTTATAATAACCACCCAGAAGAGTTTGTAGAAAAACTCACTAATATTATCCCAATGAATCGCATGTCTCATATTGATGAATACAAGGGAGCAATTGTTTTTATGTGTTCAGACGCTAGTTCTTACATGACTGGAGAGAATGTTGTTATTGATGGCGGTAAATCAGTATGGTAGATGAAACAAAAGAACACATCATACACCCCCCCATGAAATATGTTAAAAAAGGATGGGGCTATGAAAAATGGATTGTAAACAAAGAGGAATATTGTGGCAAGCTTTTGTTTTTTAAACAAGGCAAACAGTGTTCTTGGCATTTTCATAAAAAGAAAGATGAGGTTTTTTATCTACAATCAGGAAAAATGGTCGTAAAATATAGTGATGGAGATAACCCAGAGTTGGCAAAACAAATTATTTTAGAAGCCGGTCAAAATTTTTATGTTCCAATTGGATTAAGACACCAGATGTATGCAATAGAAGATTCATATCTTTATGAATTTTCTACTCAACATTTTGATAGTGATAGTCACAGAATTCATCGTGGAGATTAATGAAACAACTAAACGAAATATGTGTAATTATTCAAGCACGCCTAGGTTCGCAAAGGATACCACAAAAAATGATAAAACCCTTTGCAGGCACCACGCTGTTTGACCTTTCTATACAGAAAGTTCTTGATTCGGATTTTATTCCTAGAGATAATTTTTATGTTTCAATTTATGAACAAGAGCTTGTTGACATAGCAAATATACACAGCGCTAATATCTTTTTAAGAAGTGAAAAATCTGCAAATTCAGAGGGCACACCGATGACCGACATGTATGAATGGTGGGATAAGCTTCCTTTTAAATATTGTGTTTTGGTTAATGGTTGTACTCCATTTTTGGAAACCAAAACTATTGATGGCTTTGTTAAAGCCTATATGAAAACAGATTCTGACGGCTTATTTGGGGTAATGGAAAAGAAAAACTATTTTTGGAATAAGAGCGGAAAACTACAAACGCCGTGGCCAGAAGATCAAGCATGTATGAATACTAAAGTTGTTGAATCGACCTATGAGGCAGCACACTGCTTGTATGCCGGCAGGATGGATTTAATAGAAAAAGGAATATGGATGGGTGATTTTCAAAAACCCGGAGAAATAGAACTATACCCTATGGAGGAGCGCGAATGTTTAGATATAGATTACCCATGGCAATTTGAATTGTGCGAGACTTTATACACTGAATCACGGAGACGATAAATGAAAACTTACATTATTGCAGAAATTGGAATCAACCATAATGGGTGCTTAGATACAGCTAAAAGATTAATTGATATTGCATCCTTGTCGGGCTGCGATGCTGTTAAGTTTCAAAAACGTAACCCAGATGTCTGTGTTCCAGAGCACCAAAAATCTGTTCCTCGGGAAACACCTTGGGGAACAATGTCGTATTTAGAGTACAAATACCGGATGGAATTTGAAAAAGAAGAATATGATCAAATTGATGAATATTGTAAATCAAAAGGAATCGCTTGGTCTGCGTCACCATGGGATATGGATAGCTTAGATTTTTTAGAGCAGTATGATTTACCGTTTATAAAAATGCCGTCGGCAATGTTAACTCATGAGGAGCTGATGAGAGCTTGCGCAAGGACGGGAAAAAAAGTTATTTTTTCCACTGGTATGAGCACGTTAGATGAGATTGATAAAGCTGTCGACTGGCTTAGAGAAGAAAACTGTGAATTTGCTTTACTGCACTGTAATTCAACATACCCAGCGCCACTAGAGGACTTAAATTTAAAATGCATACAAACACTAAAAGAGCGATATGAATGCGAGGTTGGTTATAGCGGTCATGAGTTTAGACTGGGAACGACAGTCTCTAGTGTCTATTTGGGAGCAACAATTGTTGAGCGTCATATAACCTTAGATCGAACAATGTGGGGCTCTGATCATTTGGGCTCTCTTGAGCCTCAAGGTTTGATTAAGTTGGTCAAGGGAATTAGAGAGCTAGAGATTGCTCTTGGTGATGGCGTAAAAAGACTAACGGAGGGGGAACTACCCGCTCGCAAAAAACTGAGAGGACCCGGGTGAGAATCAATGTTTACCAACACCATAGAGCGATTCAAAAATTTCCTGATTGGGTTATAAACGATTGTAAAAATTCAAATCCGGAATCTTTTAAAAAATTTGTTAGCTCCGTTGTGGCTGATAATCACATTGTTTATTCAAATTTAGAATATTTTAAAAAGTATCAAAATTCAAAAATTCTTCTTGTTGGTGGTGGTCCATCCTCCAAAGAAATAGATTGGGATCCGTCAAATTATGACTATGTTTGGTCGTGTAATCATTTTTTTAAAAATGAACGAATGAAACAAATAAAAGTTGATTTAGCTATGATAATGCCCGAAGTGGATTTAAAATCTAAAGAGTATTTGGAGTATAGAGAGAAGTATAATCCCTTTCTTGGTTTTGAAATACACGATGATTGGATGAAATGCTCTTTTGATGACTACGATAAATACTTCTTAATGCACACAAATTTTTATGGTAAAATTGGGATAGGAGCCCGAATGTTAATATTCGCAGCATCTTTAAAATGTAAAAATGTCACATTTGTCGGATTAGACGGAGCTGCATATGTTTATGAGGGAAATCACGGATTTCAAAAAAACAAGAGAACCCTGCCAGCCTGCTATAATTCTGCGCCGAAGGAACAAGTTATAGACAGTTTAACGGACCAATATTGCACTTTGTGGAACTATGTCGGACAGAATTATCCAGAAACATCATTTAAAAATATCGGCTATGGCGACAATCATCATAAATTTATAAAAAACAATGCCTAATATTAACGAAAATTTCAAACTAGAATTAAACTTTGAATGGGAAGATTGTACCCTTGTCTATGATTGTCTGACTAGAGAAAAAATTTCAGACATTAACGACAAAGCGTTTTTTGATTATTACAATAATTTTATAAAATCAAAATATGAAAATGAATATAACATATGGTACGACACAGTAAGTGGTAACTGTTTTTCTGGTGCACAATTTGTTGATAGCAAAAATGCCGGAAAATTTCAACACTTCTTTTCGCCTAAAAATAGGTTTATAAACACCATTAACAATCATATGTCGGGATATGCTAACGATAAGTCTCCATTTAAAAATGAAAATTTATTTATAGATCCCTATTTGGATTATGTCTGCACCAAGCAAGATAAATTAAAAGAAAGATTTAAAAATAAAAAAATTATGATTGTTGGAGGCGGACCCTCAACAAATTTAGTGAATTGGGAAAATGTTAAATACGATTCTCTTTGGACATGTAATGAATACTATAAAAATGACAAATTAAAAAACAAAAAAATAGATTTTGTTTCTTTTGCTCCGCTGGTTGACGGCTCCCTAAACTCAGGTAGTGATTTAGAAAAATCAGTTATTGACAATAAGGATTTATTAGTTTCGTTTCCAATTGATAGAAGTGGATATAGCTATGATCCTGTTTTAAAATTTGGTGAAAAATACATTGACAGAACATGTCTATATCAGACAAGATATGCCTCTGTTGTTGGAACTATGAACAGGCTGATATGTCTTGCGATATTTTTTGGAGCAAAGGAAGTCATGTTTGTTGGTATGGACGGGAGAGCACCACAAGAAAAAAATGGTAATCTACTCCACGCCTTTGATGGAGATAAACCATTACCGTCATGGTATAAAAATTACGGAGATAGATTTCAACAAAGACAATTTGTAATCTTCTATGATTATATTGCACAATTAAAAAACAGATTTGACTTTAAGCTTTATAATTTAGGAGAAAGTTATAAATTTAATGCCTCCAGAAACATTACACAAAAATCGTTTCCACTGACAGATACAATAAAACGTAAAATAGGATATGAAAATGGATAATTCATGTCACGCATGTGGCTCAAAGAACACATATCAAGATTTTTTTTGGCAAGGTAAGCTTATTAAAGATACTTTTCAATGTAGAGATTGTCGTCACATTTTTAGAAAATACAATGGTGATGTTATAAAATATCATCAAGAAAAATATCGTTCTTTTGGTGAAGAGGGTTTTTCTATGTACCCAAGAGAAGAAAGATTAAGGTATATTGCCAATGCTATAGAGTGTTCAAAACCACATATAAACAAAAACATGACTGCTCTTGAGATAGGCTCTGGGGATGGACTGTTTGCAACACAAATAAAAGAGCACGTTGAAAGTGTCACGTGCTCAGATGTGGACTCTAAAATGGCAAAGATGTGTTCTGATTTGGGATTCAGAGCCATGGCAACAGATGTTTTGCAATTAGATAAAAGTGAAACATTTGATGTTGTATTTGGGTTCGATGTATTAGAGCATGTATTGGACATACAAGCATTCAAAGAAAAAGTAAATAAAATTGTTAACGATTGTCTTATTTTACAGGTGCCTGTTGATAGAACAATGGTGCCCCCAAACACATATGATCGTGGTACCGCAGATCCTTTTGATGGACATTCTCATTATTTTTCTGTAAAGTCAATATCCTCTCTTTTTGATGATTATTTTGAGACAAAACAGGTTTTCTATGGGCAACGAGGTAAGTTAGCCCGCGGTCCAGAATTATTGTGTATTTTTAAAAAGAGAGAAATTAGATGAGAAAAGTTTTTATAGATTGTGGTGCTCACGTAGGTAGCTCAATAGTCCAGTTTTTTGAAAAATTTGAAGATGCAGCTGAGTATGAATTATTTTCATTTGAGGTTAATCCAAATTTTTATAACATATTAGAGAACCCAATACAATTAACTCAAGAGATAAACAAATTTGATAAAAGTAAATTTAAATTTTTTCCAAAAGCTGTTTGGATTGAGGATGGTCAGATAGAACTACACAGAAGAAGAAAGTATTTTTCAGAATCAAGCACAATAGTTCAAGAAAAACGAACCCATGCACTCAAGGACAGAACAAATACTGGCTTTGATAAGGTGCTTGTTGATAGTATTGATTTTTCAAAATGGTTAAAAAACAATTTCTCAAAAAAAGACTATATAATTCTTAAAATTGACATTGAAGGTGCTGAGTACAAGGTTCTTGAAAAAATGTATGAAGATGGCACGATGCAATATATAGATGAAATTTATGGTGAACTACACAACATTAAGTGCGGCAAAAACCAACAAGATGATAAAAAAATAATCAATAACCTCAAAGAAAATAATTTAACAATGTATTATTGGGATGCTAGCACTACCGAATCTTTTGGTTTACAAGAAAAAATATATAACGACGAATATGTGGACGACCCAAATTATCCAGCATTTTAAAAGGAAAAGAATAAATGAATACATATAAAGAGCACTATCAATATTGCAGAGAGAACTTTACAGGTCAAGGTGCCGATGTATGCAACTTAACAATCACAGAAGATCTGCAAACAACATCTGAATATTATGATTTAATTAATTCTTTAAACGAGAAAGCCACGGAGGCTTTCAAATACAAAGAAAACTATCACGTGGATCAATTTAGGAACGGAATAAAGGACGCCATGATGTTCCCAGAGATTCAATTAATTCATGATTATTTTTATGAGCAAATATCGACTAATTTTTTCGGTAGCAATTACACGTCCAATAGAGTTCAAGTTTGTAAGAGCATACCAACTGGTGCAAACTTGGAATCTTCATGGCTTTGGCATTACGATGATAATGGACCAACCCATATAAAGTTGTTTATATACTTATCTGATGTCGAGTCTTCCTCTGATGGCGCTTTCTGTTATGCGGTAGATAAAAATAACCAACCATTAAAGATGCAAAGCTCCAAAATAGGACCACACCACAGAACCCAACAAATATTTCAAGGCTCTAGAGTACCCAAAAATTTTTTAGACGAGAGAGGCGCGAAGGAGACATATATGTTAGGTAAGGTTGGCAAGCCCTTTCTCTTCGATCCAAACATTATACACAAAGCTATTGTACCAGATGAGGGTCACGAAAGAATAGCATTGATATACCACTATCATCCAACTTCAAATAAAATTAATCTTTTCAATTATTTACACACCAGCGTAAAGGATTATATATTAAGATAGCGTATGGATTGGATAACTAAAGATTACGGTAGTTTTTATAAGGATGGCGCCCCCGGGGTGGAATGGTATAATAAAAGCGTTTTAAAAAGAAGAGAGCTTTATCCAAATTGGCAACAGTTACGAACAAACGAATCGGATAAAATTGCCGAGGAAGTTGACAATAAGGGTTATTGTGTTATAAAAGATTTTTGGAATCTATCGCTATTAGATAAGCTAAAAGAAAAAACCTATGAATTGATAAATTCAGGTGATTCTAAATTACTACAAGTAGCATCCGGCGGCAGACATACACAAATTTACATGCCTACCAAAAATGTTTCTATAGTAAATGAATTGGCTATGGATCATAGAATTATTTCTATTGCCACTTCTTTTTTAAATTGTATCCCGGGCTTAGGAACCACAAACCTAAGACTAAGTAAGGCTAACAATTTGGAACCCGCAGGAACAAACATGTATCATCGTGATTTCAATAGCATAAAGTTTATTAAATTTTTTACTTATTTAAATGATGTTTCGACCACCGGTGGACCTTTTACCTATGTTGAGGGTAGTAATTCAAAATTGCCGCCAAATTGGCAGTTTCGTCATCGATGGTCTGATGAGCAGATCGAAGAACTATACGGAAAAGATAGCATAAAACCACTCACAGCGAACTATGGCGACCTTATAGTCGGCACGACTAATGGCTTTCACAAAGGTGCATTGCTTGAAAAGGGAGAGCGGTTAATGCTAACGTTAAATTATACTACCCATGTCGAGCTTGGCGATCCGGGGATTTATGGACCAGCAAACCCTAGACATCAAATTTTAAAAGAAACTTACGAAAACACAGAAGATGATAAAAAAGCTTTATATGACTTCATGGAAGTAGTATAATAATCTTTAGAGGAAAATATGATTATTTATGTAGATATTGACGAGACAATCGCACTCACGCCGGATTGTAGAAATTACAGTCTTGCTTCGCCAATTGAGAAAAATATTGAAAAGATTAATAAACTATATGATGAGGGAAATACAATTGTTTATTGGACCGCTAGAGGTACCGGCTCTGGTATAGATTGGTCTGAAACAACCAAGGAGCAGTTTACACAATGGGGTGTGAAATATCATGATCTTAAATTTGGTAAACCTCAATATGATTTATTTATTGACGATAAAAATATAAATTCTGAAAGATTTTTTAAACAAGAGGAGTAAAAATGGAATTTGAAACAGAAAAAAAGGCAAATTATCTTAAACTGTCCAATCAGGCTTTAGGTGCTGTAATGATGGCTTTGCAAGAATCCTTGCTGAATGAGTTGGATATTGTGCCAATATTAAGAGGCTTTGAATTAACAAATGGCGAAGAGGGGCTAGTTGTCGTCAATCCCCCGACGGTCAGATTTTCAAACAACTCTGAGATAACTGAACAAGATTTAATTAATATGGTAGAATGATTTCATGCCAAAATATTATTATCATTGTAATAATTGCAATAGAGATTTTTTTGCTCATCACTTAATGAATGAAAAGCAGAAGGACTGCTCCATGTGCGAGTCAACGGATATATCAAAACTCTTAACAAAGCCTTTATTTTTTGAAAAGAAAAATGAAAAATCAAAAACTGGCGAGCTAACAAAGCAATATATAGAAGATAATAAAAAGGTGTTAGAAGATTTAAAAGAAGAAGTAAGAAGTATAAATTATGACAAATCTTGAAATTGTACTGTGTTGTATATCAACTATATCCATTTTAATTAACTTGGGCGTGTTTGCCTATGCACGCAACGTTGTATCACAACTGTTATCCGTATCAGAAGAACTGGGAGATCTCAAAAATATGGTAGATTCTTTTGCAAATCACACAACAGAAGTATATGGAATGGAGATGTTTTATGGAGATCAAACTCTTGAATCTTTAATGGACCATGCTCGTTCACTTAACGAACAGTTAGATACGTTTGAATACATATACTCATTAACAGAAGAAGAGACAGATGAGCAACCAGAAACAGAAACCCCCACAGAAACCTAGAAAAAGAAGAAAGAAGAAAAAAAATTATTATTTCACCCAAGTTCACGAAGATGCAATAATTCGATATACAATGACAAATTGTGTAAGAGAGAGAACGGAACTATATGTAAACTTTATCCAGCCCGCTTTTAATGAAATGGTTGATAAGATTGTTTTTACTTATAAATTTACAAACTTGCCAAATATTGATTATTTGAGAGATGAATGCAAAATTTGGTTGATGACCATATTAGACAAATACGATCCAAGTAAGGGATCCAAGGCGTTCTCGTATTTTAGTGTAATCACAAAAAACTGGTTTATCCATAAAGTAAAAAGACAACAAAAACGTAGCTTACGTGAAGTAGATTATGATAATATTGCAAAACACTACGAAGAACGTTATTTATCAACAGATGAATCTTATTTAACCGATCGAGAAGAGGTTGAATTTTGGAATTCTTTCTATGCTGAACTAAAATCGTGGGATGAATCCCAAATGAAAGAAAACGACCTTAAGGTTTATAAGGCAATAAATATTCTTTTTGAATCAAAAGATGATATTGAAATTTTTAACAAAAAAGCTATTTACCTTTACCTGCGTGAAATAACGGGACTAAACACTAAGCAAATAGTAAATTCGCTGAAGAAGTTTAGAAAACGGTATTCCATGTTTAAAACAGGATGGCAAAATGGTGATTTATGAAACAAGAAGAATTAAATAATTTATTTGAGGAAGCCTTAGAAAATATCAGGAACGACAGAAAAGTTGCTCGTGAATTCTTAAATGAGATTGCAAATCAGATTGCTAACGATACCGAGCAAAACAAATATTTAAGCCCTGTTGCAGCAAAACATATAGAAACAATGCAAAGATCAAACGAACAACTTGTAAAGATAATTGGCTTAAGGCAAAAAACAGCAGAAGAATCATTCACATTATCAGAGGATGATAAATCAAATTTATATGATTTGATTCAAGGAAGTGAATCCAATGCCTAGAAGATATTATGATTGGTCTGAGTTTTCTACTCCTGAAGAGAGTATGGATTTGTTATCAAATTCTATCCGTGAAGGTTTGGACTATGATTCTTATGGAGATAAAAGAACATTTAAAGCCATAGTGTTAACGCCAACGGTGCAATTAACAAATACCGAAGCAAGATCATATGGAGCTGCTTTTAAAACTGAAGTAACATCTAGAGGTAGAAAATACAAATTTAAAGCTAGAATAGTTGAAGAAAATTCTCCACACTCGTTTATACCAAACCCTTGTAGTTTGGCTAGGAATGATTCAACAAAAGAGTCCGCTGTTAATCCAGAGTCCTTGGTCGCGATGCATACTGATGTAATTATGATGGTTGATGGTCACATTGCTGCTCCAACCGCTGGAGATATTGTTGAAATAGAATTGAAAAAAGGTGACTTTTCCTATGATCTAAATACTGCAAGATTCGTACAAACAGTTGCTAGAAACGCTGGAGAATTTAGCATATTGAATGAGCATGGTTGTCAAACAATTGCAAGAAATTTTGATACTTTAAATGAGTATTACGATGAAGGTATACCATTACCTCCGGGTGTTGGCGGCGGAAGAGGTTCGGCTCACAACCGTCGCGATTTAGCCTCACTGCACCCAGTGATGGCGGGCTTGGTTTCGGACCTTATGTCTCGTATGGCAGATAGAGGATTTACTTCAAAAGTTATCACAACATGGAGATCGCCACAATCTCAGCTACAAAAAAAATTAGAAGGCAAATCCCAGACAGCGTTTGGTTACCACAACTTTGTTGATTCTTCAGGTGCGGCTGCTAGTCAGGCTGCTGATTTAGTTGATGCAAAAGCTTTATATGGACCCGATAACCCATCAGACGATCCCAAAAAACATGCCCGAGCAGCAGAGTATTTTAAAGCACTAGGCGAAGAAGCACAAAAGCTTGGGTTAAGATGGGGAGGAAACTACTCCAGAACCAATCCACTGTGGGCAAGACATGGTATGGGCTGGGATCCTGCCCACGTAGAACTTACGGGGCGCCCGGGACAAACACTAGCCTCAGCTAAACAAGTAGCTAGAAATTTAAAAGTCACCGCATAGGATAGCAAAGTTAATTTAAAAAAGCAAAAAAGTAAGTTAATATTAAAGTAGAGATATTTATATACAGTAAGAGGAAAAATGTCATTTCAAGAAAAGAAGCCGGGATATGAAAAAGTCGGCAATGAAGAAACACTTTATGATAAATTAAAAGGCGTATCAGAATCCGTCAAGATGGTACCCACCGACAGCGGAGTATTTCACACCAATGTTCCGATGAAAGGTCTCAATTTTAAATTGGGAGACGGAGAGTCGGTTATTGAACATGGCGGCTGTTATATAACGTTTGGTCGTGATAGACCCGGAACACTTTTTTCTGGTTATGGCGCCCGTGGAGTTCAAAATGCAGCAACCATTGATCTTGTTGTAGGTCGAGGCGCTAGCGCAAAAAAAGGTGAGGGTCCAGCAGCCGATCAGGTTGTAAGCAATATGTTTTCTGCCGATGCAGCAAGAATTTATATTAGTCAATTAACAAAAATAGATCAAAACTTTGGAATCGCTTCTGGTGTTCCCGGTCGGCATAATCCTTCATCTGGTATTGGAATAAAGGCAGATGATATTAGGATTATCGCTAGAAAAAGCTTCAAGCTATGTACTGGTCGTGCAGATGGTGTTGAGGGTCATGGTTCTCGCGGTGAAACAAACGCACTGGGTGGACGTGCTAGTATCGCCCCAACAATTGAATTGATAGCGGGGAACTACTCCGATTCAAAATATGTTTATGGTGGTTTGTTTAACCCGATAGAAGGGGTTCCATATTTGCAACATGCCATCAAGGGTGATAATTTGATAAAAGCCCTGACGGAAATGAACGAAATTATGGGTAACATCTGGTCTGCAGTCTACAACCTAGCACTTATGCAGACAAGCCATGACACTATTAATGGTATTGATCCTTGGTGTCCATGGATTGCCGCAATGGCTCCAACAAAAAACATGGGAGCACTATATTTTGTTCTTTCTAATTTATGGGCTTCAAGAGTAAAAGGAACAATGTGGGAGCAATATTATTTAGATCCTTCAGGATACAGATATATTGGTAGCCCCAACGTTTATCTAACATAACACAGGTATATTATGGCTAAAGCAACCGAATCAAAATTTTTAAAATTTCAAGATCGTGATAATGACGGTCTTATTGATGTTTGTGATCCGGAAATAGTAATTGCAGAGGTGCCCTGTAAGGCACCCTGTACACCAAATCCGGCAGCACTAATACCAGATTGGAAAACTAGAGAAATAGATGAGCCATTCTTAAATGAAAAAAAATGCCTTTATCAAGTAACTAAAGTAACGCGATATACCAATACTGGACCAGCAGCCACGCTTAAGTCGGGCAACAAGTGGGATATTGATACAGCCCTGCAAGATCGTTTTAATGAATTTGTAGAAGAAGCAATTGATAGTCTGTTGACGTTTTATGATAAAGAAGACTCGGACACTACAAGAAGTATTGTATATAATGCGATTGTTTATGAAAAATTTCACTTAGATGCTCGACCACACTCTAGATTAAAGCTTTTGTACTCCGTTCCATTTGAGATAATATACGATCTCCCACCAGCACCACCAGAACCAGATGTTGAAGATGATGAGCCTCCCGGAGTTGTCAAGGTTCGAATGAATGCCGCTCAAGCAACTACCGCAATAATTAGGGTTCGCAAGGGGCTGAATTTGTATGGTAGGCTTTTAAAAGTTTACCGTGGTATCGGAGAAGGAAACGTTTATTTTGTAAAAGATAGAAGAGTTTTCAACCTTGAAGATTATGGTGATGATGGATTATTTGGTTCCGGAATTTTAAATCGGATGTGGAATAGATTCGAAGCATTTTTAGATGCAAAAGGTTTCCGCTTGCCCGGAGAATTTTTTGGAATCTTTAGTACCGATGAGAAAATCACTAAGTTTGAGTTTGTATTTGACAACTACAGGCTAATAAAATTGAAACTTTGGACTGTTGAGTGTGGAAACAAACCGCATGTGTTTCGAAAGAAAAAACTTAAAGCCCTAACTCAGGGTGGTTGGAAGGATAGAACAGCGTGTGCTTATATGGCACAATTACCCAAAATGGCAGCACAACTTAACGCACGCGTTCAAATTCCATGGCAAGAATTTGTTACCCAATACACTTATCCAAAAATATTTTTTGATATTAAAGAAGAAAACACAGAACGGACAATAATGTCTTGTGTTGGGGATGCTTTAGCTGATGAGGTAAAAGAACTTGGTCAAGACATCATGGATGAAGTTTTTGGTATCGGAGATGCACTAGCGTATCAATTTAGAAAATCAATTTGTAGAGATTCAATTAATGATTCTTTAGCGGACGATTTGTTAATTGGTACATATCCGGGTGAAAAAAGTGCCGACGTAACAAAAATGTTTGGGATGGCACAAGAACAAGCATTTATGAGATTAAATAAAGATGATAATATTTTTGTCATCTTATGTATGGCAGTTATTGCATCGACAACCAAGTTTGGACCCGCTAAATCTGCTCTAGAAAGAATTCATCGATTTGGACTGCAAAGAATAAAAGTTTGTGGACTATTTGATCTCTTAATGGATGTTATTCAATGTTTAACTGGCGGCATGACAGGTGATGAAGCTTTACGAAGTTTAATCAATAGCGCCCTCGGCAATATGTCAATTGAATTGTTCGGAGTTTTGTTCCAAGATTTGCCAGCCGATAAAAGAGAGAGATTAGAAGCAAAGGTAAGAGAGGCTCTTGAAGAGGGCGGCGGAATTATGGGAGAAATTCCAAAACCTTGGGAAGTGCAAGAGATTGTGGATGCAGAAAGAGAACAACTCATGCAGGACAACTTCGAAGGTACTGTTCCGCCACCAGACTACAAGCCCCCAACCGAAGGTAAGTATGAAAGAACGATAGTCGAACAATTTGATAGAGGTGTTTCTGAACTAGAAAACATGGATGTTGATAATGTTATGCAGGTCTATGT
>MDSZ01187205.1_pt1 | contig 21797 bp, 19 predicted proteins | sample 811201 | NCBI WGS metagenome assembly MDSZ01 (sample SAMN05326647, study PRJNA326480) | marine metagenome | isolation source: seawater | place: Indian Ocean: North | collected 2010 | reverse complement strand
GAACCAGCGTAATTGAGGTGAAATTATGAGTGATGTTTATGTAGTGGGTGTTGATATGATCAAGTTTGGAAGATTTCCAGACAGAAGTGTCCCAAATATTGGGGCTGAAGCAGCTTTGATGGCTCTAGACGATGCTGGTTTAGGCATCCAAGACATGCAAGCTCTTTATTGCGGAAACTTAGGGCAGGCTAATGCAATGGTTGGTCAAAGAATCCTCCAAGAAATAGGTCAGACTGGAATGCCTGTTGTGAATGTTGCAAATGCTTGTGCAACAGGAGCCACAGCTTTTAGAGAAGCATGGATGTCAATAAAAGCTGGCATGTATGATGTTGTCTTAGCTGTAGGTGTAGAACAAATGGGAAAAGGACTTCTAGGTGGAGCTGGCGGCGGAGACGGCATACCTAAAGAGGGCCTTTTGGGCTCAGGAACTATGCCTTGTGTCTTTGCTGAGGCTGGAATGGAACATTCTAAAGAGTATGGAACTACTTTTGAGCAGTTTGCTAAAATTTCTGTAAAAAATCATCATCACTCAACAATGAATCCAAAAGCTATGTACCAAATCGAAACTCCTCTTGATGATGTTATGAATGCTGAAATGATTTCTTATCCAAACACGAAGTTGATGTGTTCGGTAAATGTGGATGGTTCTGCTGCTGCAGTTTTAGTTTCTGAAAAGAAAGCTAAAGAGCTTGGTATGGCAAGAGCAGTAAAAGTTAGAGCTTCAGCTATGGCAAGTGATCCTTATACAGATAGAGATCTTGTAATGCCAGATGTAAATGCATGCACTAGACTCGCTGCGAAAGATGCTTATGAGCAAGCAGGAATAGGTCCCGAAGATGTAAATCTTGTTGAGTTACATGATTGTTTTGCTACAGCAGAAATGTTGCATTATGAGAACCTTGGATTATGCAAAGATGGAGAAGCCGGGAGAATGATAGATGAAGGTCATGTTGAGCTTGGTGGAAAAGTTCCTGTAAATGTTTCTGGCGGCTTGCTCTCAAAAGGTCATCCGCTAGGAGCGACAGGAATTGCAAACATATATGAGGTTTGTACTCACCTTAGAGGTGAAGCAGGAGCAAGGCAAGTAGAGGGTGCTCGAATTGGAATGACACATGTAATAGGTCTAGGAACAGCTTGTGGCATTCACATACTTGAAAAAACTTCATAATTTTAATTGAAGTTTGGCTTAACAGGCGATACTCACAATAATTTAAAGAGTATCAGGAAAATTTGTTCAATTTTTAATTCTTCAAAAGTTGACTTTGTTGTCCATACAGGAGATATAACTTTACCGAAATCTTTGGAGATGTTTTCTGAGCTTGAATCTCCTCTAATTGGGGTTTTTGGCAATAATGATCAAGGCGATAAAGATGAGCTTCGAAAAGTTAGCATCTTAAATGGATTTGATTTTTGTGATGGTCTAAGAGAAGAATGCATCGATGAAAAAAAAATCATTATAGTTCATGATCCAAATGATATTGATGAATCCTTTTATTTTAATGAATCAATAATTGTTCATGGTCATACACACAGATATAGAGATGAGAAAAAGGGTAATTCTCAGATCTTTAATCCTGGCGAATGTGCAGGCATGTTCGAAGGGAAAAATTCAATCGGCATTGTTTCATTAGAGAAATCAAGAATGGAAATCTTAAAATTTTAGTTTCTTTTTTTTACCAAAAAATCAACAAATAGTATCATCAAAGATAATGCTATGAATGGTCTTAATAGTCTACTAATGTTTAAACTCTCTAACTCTAGCAAGTCAAAAATAGCAATTGAAATTATTGGAGCAAGGTCAGAGGCGCCAGGATAAAGGAACCAAGAGGAAATTAGTAAACTAAAAGTAAATGCGAAGATTAATTTTTTAAAATAAAAATTCCTTACAATTTTTCTTAAAGATAAAGATATAAGAATTGAAAGAATTAAATAAACTATCCAGGTTACAAGAATCATTTTCCAATTTCGTTTAACAACTCACTCGAGAAGGTTTCATTTCCAAACAATTGATTTAAATAATTAATATCAGAACCTTCTATGCTAGATAGAATTTTTTTTATATTTTTATCAGAAAATAAATGAGAAGGAGGAATGTTAAGTTGCTCAGATTTTTTTTCCCTCCATGATGCTAACCTTTTCTCTTTTAAAGTTTTATTGGCATATTTCTTTAATCTAGAAATGGATAAACTCTGATTTCCAAGAGAAGCTTCTTTTCTAGATAAGTTAAAAACCTCATCAAGGAGATTTTCTTTTTTTAAGAGCTTTGATTGTTTTTTGAATATTTCTATTAAGTATTGTGCGTCTTTTGCTGCATAATCCAGTTGTTTTTCCGTTAGAGGCCTAATAAGCCATCTTGAATTTGTCTCAGACTTATTAAGTTTAACGCCAAAGTATTTATAGACAATTTTTGCATAGCTCAAGTTTTCTCCATTAGAAAGAAATTTTTCAGCAACTTGAATATCAAACGCATTTTTTATTTCTATTCCTATTGCCTTTGAAAGTAATGTTGTATCACTCCTGGCAGAATGAAAAATTACAAGAATTTCATTGTTTTGAAGAATTTCTATAAGTTCATCGAGGATCTCTAATTTTTGACAATCTATTAAGAAAATTTGTTTTAGAGTGGATATTTGAATTAAGGATGGAATCGGAAAGTATGTATTCCTCCATTCAAATTCTGTATCTATCCCAATTATTTGAATTTCATTCAAACTCCTCACCAACTGGGCTAGTCCCTGGTTTTCCTCTACTAGAACTACTTTCTTCTTTAAAAAGAAATAGTTAAAAAAATTTAAAGTTTTATTAATCAATATTTTTTATTATAAATATAATAATCTCATTAAGTTATCAAAAATCAGATAAACAATTAATCCCTATGGAAAATTTCTACGCAAAAAATTTAAATGAAGCAGCTGGTTTATGCTACGAATTATTAAAAGTAGAGCTAGAAAATGACTTGCGAAAATTTCTGGTAATCACTGGAGGTGAGTTTGGATTTGAATTTGCAAAAATCCTTAATTCAAAAATAATCAATATGGCTAATAAGCATTTGATTCTATCTGATGAGAGAGTTACACATTTATCCACCGAAAAAAACCTTCACATCATTATTAAAATACTCAATAAGTTGGGTTCTAAAAAAAATAATTTTTATTTTAAATTTGATGAATTGAATTCTGATTACAAAACTAATATGCCGATCCTTCAGTTCATGCCTGATTATTCAATTTTAAGTTTAGGAGATGATGGACATTTAGCTGGTCACTTCCATAATTCAATAAGAATAAATAAATGCTTTTGCTACACGGATGATGCTCCAAAAAAACCATCCAATAGAATAAGCTTTAGGGTGCCTTGGATCATGGCTGCCAAAAAAATAGTTATAGCTGCGATGGGTATACACAAGAAAGACGCTCTTCAAGAAATTATGGAGTTCAAGGGAGTGCATGGTGAGATTTTAAAAAAAAATGAAGATAAAGTTCTGATAATCTCTGACTTATTTCAGGAGACCTAAAGGAGATCTTTGATGATTTTTGAAACAAATTTTTTCGTATCTTTCCTTCTGATAGCAGTCGATAAAATAGCTTTCAAATAACCTTCTTTTTCTCCGCAATCGAAACATTCTCCAGTTAATTCAGAGGCATAAACAGTACTTTCAGTCTTGATCAAATTATTAATTGAATCAGTCAGCTCTATTTCTTTGTTTCTTCTAATTTTTTTATCAGGAATAAAATCAAATATTTCAGGCAAAAAAATGTATCTACCAACCGCAGCATAGTTAGAGGGAGCTCTATCTATAGATGGTTTTTCAACTATTAACTCAATCTCTTGAATGCGATTTTTAGAATTAAAGCTTTTTTTAAGCTTTGCAATACCAAACTTTTTTATATCAGCCCTTTTAACTTTCTCCAATAAGATATAGTTTCCAGGTTTTGACTCAAAGCTTTTTTTTAAGAAAGAGAGATTATCTTGTTTTAAATTGCAAGAAAAATCATGCATAACCCTATCGGGTAAAACAACAGCAAAAGGTTTGTTCCCAATAAAGTTCTTAGCAATTTTAATTGCATGACCCAGACCGAATGCTTCACCTTGTCTCACTGAAGAAATTTCAATTTTTTGATTAGAAATACTTCTAACCTCTTTTAGTGAGGATCTTTTTATCCTTTTTTCTAAAGTAGCTTCTAGCTCAAAACTTTTATCAAAATGATTTTCTACTGAGTTTTTACTTGAATGGGTAACAAATATTATTTTCTTAAAACCTGACAGGATTATTTCCTCAACTACATATTGAATTATTGGTTTATCAACAATTGGGAGCATTTCCTTTGGAATCGCCTTGGTAGCAGGCAACATTCTTGTTCCCAATCCTGCTACAGGAATTATTACGGTATCTAATTTCATTTGTATTTAAAAATTTAATCTTTCAATATCATCCTCAACTGTTTTTTCCCCATATTGAATTTCTATAATTTTGCATTCTTTTTCTGAATTATTAATAATTTGATGCCATTCACCGACCTTTATTTTAAATGTATCGAATTTAGATAAGTTAAATTCCTCAGCATTTTCACTTTCATCTTTGCTATGCTTGACCTTGCATGAACCTTCAGAGATAAACCAAATTTCAGAACGTTTAAAATGCCTTTGGAAACTCATCTTCTTATTTGGTTCTATTATTAGCTCTTTAACTTTAATGTTATTTTCATGAAAAAGATTTATGAAATGGCCCCATTTTCTTTGTTCAGTTCCATAATGCCAATTTTTAAGGATTGAACTACTCGAGTTCATTTTTTTATCTCCTCCAACTGAAAATAAAAATGATACTCCTTCAACTTTCATTTCAGGTATGTTTGTCTTATTCCTATCTCCACCATTACAAAAAATAATTTCACTATCTTTATGCAAAATCTTAATTTTTTCCAATGCATTAATACACGTTCCCTCTTTATCATCTTCAAAACCGATTACTTCATCCACAAAGTAAAGATTTTCTAATATTATTTTTCTCTCATTAAATTCTAAAAAGTATTTCCCTTTCTTCTTTTGCAACCACTCGTTACTATTCAAAGCAACAATCAAGTAATCTCCTTTCTCTGAAGCCTCTTTCAAATATGATACATGCCCTGAATGGATTGGATCGAATCCCCCACTTACAACAACTATTCTTCTTTTATCAGCCATTTCTGATTGAATATTTTTTTGCTCTATTTATTTCCTTCAACCTGTAAAAAAATTTGGAAATCAGATTCAATGGATTAAATTTAATATTATTTTTTTTTAAAGATTTAATACTTTCATAATTTTTTTGAATCAAAGCTTGAAATCCTGAATTACTGAATCCTCCATCAGACATGATTACTATAGTTTCATTAATATAGCGATACTTAAGATTATGTTTATATAAACACCTCAAAACAAAATCAAAATCTGAAGACATGGGGAAGTCTAAATCAAAATTTTTCACCAAATTTAAATGCCTTCTTCTGAAATAGAATGAAGGATGTGGCGGCATAATCAAATATTTGAAGAAATCTAATTCAAAATTGGCTGAAGAATAGTGCCTTCGAGGATTCTTAAATTTCAAATCATCAACAATCAAAACATCACCAAATGTACAATCAATGTCATTATGAAAATTATTAAAAATCGTTTCTAGGGTATTTTTAGAATTCAACATATCATCAGAATTAAGAAACCCTATAATTTCTCCATTGGATAAGGCAAGACCTTTATTCATTCCATCATAAATCCCTTTATCAGGTTCTGAAATTAACTTTATCCTTTGATCTTCGAATTGTTTAATAATCTCTAATGTTTTATCTGATGATGATCCGTCTATTATTATTAACTCAAAATCAGTATAAGTTTGAGATAAAACTGAATTTATTGAATCTAATATGGTTTTTTCTGAATTATAAGATACTGTAATCAATGAAAATTTTGGGGCATTTGTCACGATGTTTTTTCTACTTGTTCATTAATCCATTCGTATGTTTTTTTCATACCTATTTCCAAAGGTTGACTAACTACCCACCCAATTTTTTCTTTAAACATTTTATTGTCTGAATTTCTTCCTCTAACTCCTTGAGGACAACTAAATCCATATTTTTTTCTAAATCTCTCGCCTTCAATGTTATCAATTTTTAAATTTTTATTGGAATAGCTTATAGCCATTTTTGCTAAATTATTAATAGAAATCATTTCTTCAGATCCAATATTAACAGGACCTTGAAAATTAGAGTCCATTAACCTTCTGGTAGCTTCGATACATTCATCAATGTAGAGAAAAGACCTTGTTTGGTTTCCGTCTCCCCAGACTTCAATCTCTCCATTATTTTTTGATTCGGAAACTTTTCTGCAAATGGCAGCTGGCGCCTTTTCTTTTCCCCCGGTCCAAGTTCCTTCAGGACCAAATATATTGTGATATCGTGCAATTCTAACTTCGATTCCATAATTTCTTGAAAATGCTAGCCAAAGCCTTTCACTAAATAACTTTTCCCAGCCATATTCTGAATCAGGAGCAGCTGGATATGCGGATTCTTCTGAACAGATTGGATTGTTTGGATCTGTTTGATTATATTCTGGATACATGCATGCTGAAGACGAATAAAAAACTTTGCTAATTTTATGTTTTACGCATTGTTCTGAAATATTGAGATTTATTAGTGAAGAATTATGCATAACATTAGCATCATTTTCTCCCGTAAAAATATATCCAGCTCCGCCCATGTCTGCTGCAAATTGATAAACCTCCTCTATTGAATCATCAAAAATCCTCTCGCAAAAATCTTGGTTTGTTAAGTCTCCTAATAATTCATCATCTGCTACTGAATTTATGTTGATGAATTCGTGCTTTTTTATATCAACACTTCTAACCCAATGACCTTCCTCCTTAAGCCTTTTGACCATTGCGCCGCCTATGAATCCTCCACCACCGCATACAAGTATTTTTTTCATGCTGCGATTATATATATAAAGATAATTTTGTGTTCAACTATCTTCTTTTAGCAACCAAGAAATGGTTTTCTTTACGCCCTCTTCCATTGTAATTTGAGCTTTTTCATCCTTTTTTTGAATCAAATTCTCCTCAAAAACCGCCTCTGTTAGCATATTGTTTAATCTAAAATTATTTATAGGAAAAGGAATTCTTAAAATACTCATGAAGTCTCCTAAATGGGCAGCTAACTTTAATAGAAACAATGGGACTTCAATAATCTTTTTTGATCCAAACTGATTAGAAATCTCTACAGACCAGTCAGACAATCCTAATGGCTCATAATCATGAATATAAACAATTTTTTTTGAGAAAAAAGATTCATCATTAAAGATAAGTGTTTTAATTTGACTCACTGAATTATCTATAAAACCATAGGATCTTTTAGTATTAATATTTTTAGGTAGAAAAAATAAATTCTTCCTTATCATATTAAAAAAGCCTTTATAGGGGTCCCCAAACCATGGCCCCCAAATTGAAGTCGGCCTAATAATAGTCCAATCTATTGAGTCCGAGATTGATTTTCTTAAAATAATTTCTGCGTTTGCCTTACTCTCTCCATAGATTGTTGAGGGACAAAAGTCTAGATCTGTTTTGGGTTTGTAGCCTAGTTTACAAACCAACATTGAAGAGCAAAATATTATTTTTTTTACTGAATTAATCTCATTACAACACAAGATAATATTTCTTGAGCCTTCTGTATTAGAATCGTAATCTTTCAACTTCTTTCCGCTTAGGTCAGTTCTTGCTGCTAAATGAATAACAATATCAGGCTTAAAATTGGTAAAAATCTCGTCTAGTGATTGCTTATCTTTTATATCAACTCTCTTAAAATAAGGATAATGATCAGAAATTTTTGGATCGTCTACATCTATAGTTAAAATTTCAATATCATCTGAAATAAGCGAACTCACTAGATTTGTTCCTATAAATCCTGAGCCACCTGTAACAAGAACTTTTTTCATTTTAATATTTCCAAATAGTTCCTGATCATTTTTGATGCTGCAATTTCCCAGCTATTACTTTTTATAAATGAATGTATCTTTTCTTTGATGATTATTTTTTCATTTTTTGACATGTTGAGAAAATGCAATGAATTTTTAGCAAATTGATCGATTTTAAGATCTGATAATCTTCCTATACCGACTTCATCAAGATCTTTCCAAGGAGTATTTTTTGATGTAACAACAGGGATACCATGACCTAATGCTTCTGCTATAGACATTCCAAAATTCTCTGATTTCGATGGAAGAACTAACAGTTCTGCATCATTAAAAAATTCTTCTTTAGAATCTCCTGATAATTCCCCAAGAAAATGAACGTTATCAGAGATTTTTAATTTTTTGATAAGTTTATTTATTTGTGCTTTATATGACTGTGATTCAAATTCTCCCCCGACAAACAATGATGCTCTTGGAATTATTTCAGTAATTTGTTTCATCATTTCAATAGCTATATGCAACCCTTTGTGTTCAATTAACCTGGCTAAGAAAATTATTTTGCTTTCATTATTCTGACCTTGATGCTTATCAAAATTTTCTTTATGTAACTTACTTGCGCTTTCTACATGATCTATACCATGTGGTATCACAACGATGGGTATATCAAATTTTTGTTTACTTAAAAGCTCTCTCTCTAGTTCAGATGTTGCATGAATAATAGACGAATTTTTCATTAATTTTTTTAATAAAAAATTCCAGTATATTTTTTTTAAGAAATAATTTTTGGACAAAGCTTCCTCAAAAAGCATTCCCCTGGGTGAAATGATAGAAAATATATTTTTTCTTCTAGATATTATTAGTGAAATTAAAGTAGAAAACCTCCAAATACCATTTATATGGAAAATAATATTTTCTTTAGTTTTTGATTTCAGGAAAACTTTTTTATAAAAAGAATATGAGAATAAAAAAAATTTATCAAAAAATATATTTGAGTTATGAATCTCATAAGTCAAATTAAATAGGTCAAGAAGATCATTTCTCATGCTTTCATTTCTATTTTTAACGATTTCTATCTCTACATCTACACCGAGCTCTCTAAGAGAGTGACACATCCTTGGAATGGAGCTTGCAGGTCCTCCAAAGGATATATCTAAATTTTCACAAATATAAATTACTTTCAAATTATGTTTTTTATTTTTAAAAGTTAACAAAAAAAAGTACAATTCTATCAATCATTACTTGTTCGTAATACTCTTAAAAAATGCCTAATATTTCCCTCGGTATATCTTACAACCATCCTGATTCGGCTGTTGCATTATGCGTTGATGGTGAAATAATTGCTGCTGCAGAAGAGGAAAGGTTTAATAGAATAAAACATAGTGCGGAATTTCCTAATCTTGCTATAAAAAATATCCTAGATTTTGTTGGTATACAGGCTGATGAAGTTGATCAAATTTGCATTAATTCAAATCCTACTTTTTATTCAAATCTAAACAGGCTTTTTAGGGATAGTTTTAAAAATAATTTAAGCAAATTAATTAAGAAAAGTAAGGATATTAAATTAAAAGATCACCTCAAAAAATTAGATTTGCATGAAAAGCCTATAAGAAGTTTTGAACATCACCTTTGTCACTTAGCTTCTGCAGTTTATGAAAGTGGATTTGATGAAGCTACTGCTGTATCTATCGATGCCCTAGGTGATGGTATTTCCGCATCAATGGCAAAGTTTGATAGTAGTAAACAATTGAAAATAGATGAAAGAATTTTTTTTCCAAATTCTTTAGGTTATTTTTATGAGACTATGACACATTATTTAGGATTTCCATACTGGGGTGATGAGTACAAAGTAATGGGCTTATCTGCATATGGTGAACCTAAGTACATAGATTTATTGAGAAAGTTCTTTTTTGAATTGAAAATTAATAATTTTGATTTAAAAATTAATAGTAAGCTGATTAATCAAAATAAAAATTTTAGTTTTATTTATGGCAACGATATAAAAGTTAATTCTCTTGTTAATGCAGAGCTTGAAAAACTTTTAGGAAAGGCAAGAAATAAAGAAGAAAATTTGACTCAATTTCACAAAGACATAGCTGCTTCAACTCAAAAAATCTTTGAGGAAGAAGCAAATAAGCTTCTTTTTTCAGCATTTGATAAGACTAAATGTCCAAAACTTGCTCTAGCTGGCGGATGTGCTATGAATTCTCTCTGGAACGGAAAAATAACCGATCAAACTCCATTTGATCAAATATTTATACCTGCAGCTGCTGGAGATGCAGGTGGAGCTTGCGGAGCTGCTTACTTGGGAAATTTTGAATTAAAATCATTTGATTCTAAAAAAACTAGAAACATTAATGCCTCTCTTGGGATTGGCTATTCAAATGAATTCATAAAAAAGACTATTGATAATGTCAATTTCACAGATGATATAAAAATTTCATACTTCGAAAATGATGAAGAACAAGTTGATTTTTTAACTGATCAGATTATAGATGGAAAAGTTTTGGGATGGTTTTCTGGAAGAATGGAATGGGGCCCAAGGGCATTAGGAAATAGATCAATCATTGCAGATCCAAGAAGAACGGATATGCAAAAGCTATTAAATCTTAAAATTAAAAAAAGAGAATCTTTCAGACCTTTTGCTCCATCTATATTGAGAGAGAAAGTTTTAGAGTGGTTTGAAAAAAGTGATGATGTCCCCTTCATGATGCAAGTTTTCAAAATAAGAGAAGATAAAAGAAAAATTATTCCATCAGTATGTCATGCTGATAATACGGGAAGACTTCAAACAGTCACAGAAATCCAGAATAAAAGATACTACAAATTGATAAATTCTTTTAACAACAAGACAGGTGTTCCTATTCTATTAAACACTTCATTTAATGAGCAAGAACCTATAGTTTGCTCTCCAGAAGAAGCTATCGATACTTTTGTTAGAACAAAAATGGATATTTTATCTCTAGAAAATTATGTTCTTGAGAGAAGATCAAATTAAAATTGAAAATATATAAACTGATCTATTGGCCTTAAAAAGATAAATATTAAGACAAGCATTACAGAAAGTATAAAAATTTCGGAGTTTTTTACTATCATCAATTTACTAAATTTTTCTTTGATGAAATAAATAAGATAAAAACATATTAAAAGACAAAAAGTAACGAGATATACGTTTTCCCTCATTGACAAGAATAAATAATTATTTAGTGAAAATAACTTTCCCCACATCATTATTGCTGTTTCTAAATTTTCTGATCTAAAAGGTATCCAACCTAACATCATAATAGGTAAAGTGAACAGAGTTCCGATAGAAGTAATTATTCTATTTTTAAAGATTAAACTCTTTGAAGAAGTTAATACCCTTTGAAGAAAAACGAAGAAAGCATGATACAGCCCCCACAGTACAAAAGTCCAATTTGCTCCATGCCAAAGACCCATAATTGCCCAAGAGTAAAATAATGCTCTATCGGAATTTTCAGGAGTCTTTTCTACAATTCCACCTGTTGATCTATTAACAACACTTGATCCAGTTAAAGGTAAGTAAAGGTAGTCTCTTATCCAGCTTGATAATGATATATGCCATCTTTTCCAAAAATCTCTTGGAGAGGTTGCCGAATATGGAAAATTAAAGTTTTCAGGGAATGTAATGCCCATCAATAAGGCTGCCCCAATTGCTATGTGAGAATAAGCGCTAAAATCAAAATAAATTTGGAATCCAAACAGGAAAGATAAAGTTAGTACATCCCAAGCTCCTATATCTTCAATAGGAATATTGAATCCTGAATCAACAAAAGTAGAGATATTATCTGCAAGAACTACTTTAAGAAATAATCCATAAATAATTCTTCTTAGTCCATTACTAAATTGACTCAAAGAAAATACAGATCTATCTCTTAACTGGTGAATTACCTCAGATGCTCTTAATATTGGTCCTGCAATTAATTGAGGGAAAAAAATTACATACGATGAGTAAAGTAAAAAGTTTTTTTCAGGTTTTATAAATCCTCTGTAAACATCAACAACATAACTGATAGTTTGAAATGTATAAAAGCTAATGCCTAGAGGAAGAATTATTTTTAGAAAGATTAAATCAACTTCTAACCCGAATAAATTTAAAAAACCTATTGAACTATTAGCAAAAAATATAAGGTATTTAAAATAGAACAAAAGAGAAAGGTTTATGAATATGCTTAAATACAAAAATTTTATATTTTTTGAGACGTAAATTTTCTTTGCTAAAAAAAAGTCAACAACAACAGAAAAAAGCATTACGAAAATAAATTCAAACTTCCAAAAACCATAAAAAATTAAACTTGAAATGAAAATTAATAAAAGTCTCGGCTGTCTAGGCAGAGTCCAATAGAGAAGAACTACAGAAGATAAAAATAATAAAAAAGTTAAAGAATTAAATATCATTTTTCAAATTTCGCGTTTGCAATACTTTTAGAAAGTTTATTAGATAGAATTTTATGACCTTGAAATTGAAAATGCATAAAATCAAGTTCTTTATTGCTTGATAAGCCAGTCGAATCTTTTTCACCCCAATATTTTCCTTCAACTAAATTTTCTAAGTTCAAAAATACTGCTCCATATTTTGTTGTCAAATCAAAGGCCGTTTTTTTAAATTGCTCATACTCATTCAAATCATATGGAATATTTACATCATTTCTTATAGGTACGATATAAACCAAAATATTTTTTTCAGAAGACTTAGCTTCAATGATTAATTTTTCTAAAAAAAATAAATTTCTTTTATAAATTGCTGGAATTATTTTTCTTTCAGTTGAAGGAGTTATATTAAAAACTTTATTTCTAGTTTTATAAAGTATGCTGAAAAATGCAGCTCTTAATTTAGGTCTCATTTCCCATAACTGTGAATATTTATTTAACTCACTATCCAGAAATCTCTCAGCTTTATCTTGAAAAGAGCCATCTAAACCATCAAAGTCTGACTCAGAAGATCTATTTTTAAGATTGTTGAGTTCTCTTAAAGATTCTTCATCTAGGGATAAAGTAAATCCATCCAAATAAAGCAATTCCTCAAAGCTTGATCTTAAATTGCCTTCTCTAAAATCATCCATTACCAATGGCAAAAGAAGCGTTTTTATATCAAGGTTCATATCTAGATACTTATATAAAAGATATTTTTCAATATAGTTAATATTTGGCATTGAAAAAGTTGTAAGGTTTTTTCCTTGAGAATCGAGTTCATTAAAAAGTATTTCAGGGGCTGGAATTTGTCCTTCTTCATATTGATTTATTCCATGAAGTTGTGAATTTCCAATCCATAAAATATTATTTGAGAAATCATTTGCATAATTAATGCATTTTTTTGAGTCTTTTATGCCTTTACAATGAATTGAGCCTTTTTTTGATTTTCCATAAATACTTTTTGTCGCCTTTCCTAAGGCTAATTCATTCCCATCCTGAAATAGTTCAGACTCTAAGATTAGAATGTTTAAGAAGCTAATACTCAATAAAGAGAGAAGAGAGATAAAAATTATGTATTTTATAAAGTTATATTTAAGACTCATCAAAATACAAACGCTTTAATTTTTTTTTGAATAAAAAGTTAACTTATCTTTGAAAAGCCAATAACAAAATAAAATAAAAATAGTAAAAAATAGTATGTTCTTAATACTAGCAATTACTAATACAAAATCATTTCTGTGGACATAAAAAGCTAAAAAACCAAGGACGTAAAGAAAGATTACTGTTGATTCTTTAGAGGTATGAAATGCCAAATTAAATTGAGTAATTATAAATATTATTATTAGTGAAAAAATAAAAACACCAACAAAGCCACCTGCCTGAAAGATCTCTCCCCAAATTGAGCTTCCAAGCCCATAAGAAAAACCTGGATTAGCTCTTGCTTCTATAACAGTAGAAAATCTTGATTCTTGCTCTCCTATTCCAACTAAATCATCCACCACAGGAATAGAGCCAACTACAGCGCTATTAAAAGAGTAATAATCTGAAAGATTTTGAGATGAAGTTAATGAAAGATTCGATGCCTGTTGACCAAACTCTGCCGAAAAAAAAGCATAAAGCAAAAATCCAGCTAAGTTATCGAATCTTGAGTCGAGCTCAAGAATTCTTGAAATAGTATCAAAACTTAGCAATTTAAGGTCAATATAAGAAATTTTGTACAAAACAAAAGCAGTGAAAATTAAGAGCATTACCAGAATGGGAATAAAATTTCGCAATCTAAATATTTTTTGATTGTAGTAAAGAATGAAGAAACCACATGCCAAACAGACAGCCATAGCCGCCCGGAACCCAATGAAAACATAAAAGAGTAAAGGAATAATTGCCCAGAAAGCTAAAGAATATCTCTTACTTGTAAGTGCATATAAAAAAGTCATTGCAGCTGGAAAGTAAGTTATAAGATAGTATGTCATTCCAGTTGATCTCAAAAATTCAGCTTTACCAGAAAGTAAATTTCCCCAGCCGGCATAGGCTGCATAAGCAGTCGATAAATATGAAAAAATAAGCAATAGGTAGAAGAAAATCAGTTCATCCCCCTCTTTTGATCTGTCGTACTTCTTCTCCCTTGTCGAACCTATCTTTACATCATTTACAATTGCAAAAAAAAGCAAAACCATCAAAACAATTGAAATTATGACTTTAGATTGCTCCGAGGCGGGAAAAGTATATGGAGGAACCCAGATCGTTCCAGAAATTATTTGCCAGTTATAAAGCAAAGTTGATAAGAGAAATAAAAGAAGAAAGTCGATTTTGTTTCTTAAAAGAAAGTAAATGCTGGTGATAGTTGCTGTAGTAGTTAACATTAGGAATTAATTTTATTTTCTCTAGAAAATAAATTTGCCATTAGAAAGTCATTTTCATCTTTAATTTTGAAAGATGACAGTGAATCGATTAATACATGTCCAGAACCAGGGCTGGTAAGAAGCCTATTTTTTTTATACCAAGAAAAGTTCACGCTATGAATTCCACCAATTTCCTCAAACATAAAATCCCGCTCTAATCGGAGTTTTTTATTGTTAGATAGTGGCGACAAACCATTACCTTCATGAGTATAAAAGTTTGAATTTGAATTTAGGACGCTAAATGATGAATTAGTACCAAAAACTTCCATCACATCTAGTGAGCTCTTTAAATAGTTCAATTTGAAAAACGGGTATTCATAGTTGACTACTGAAATAAATTTAATATCTTTATTCGAAGGTGCAAAATTATTTAATACATCATCAATCGTTTCTTCAATTGGAATATTTAAAGCCGCCAAATCTGGCTTTCTATTATGAAAAATTACTTTATTTGACTTTTCTAAAACTTTTTCAATGCGTTTGTCATCTGAACTAACTATTATTTTGTAAATTTTTGAACTTTCTTCTATTTTTGAAATGAGATTATTTATGATTGTCGATTTGCCAAATTTTTTTAAATAAAGAGGATTATCAGAAGAATCTTCTCTAATAGGGATTATTACAAGGGTTTTTTCTTTTGATACATTAGGATGATTTGATAATATTTTAGACCTTGTTGATAGGATTTTTTCTTGATTTTTTGTGAGACTTTTTGGATGTTGTCTGTAATAAAAAAGAGGAATATTTAAGTTTGTCACTTCATATTTATTAGCGATCTTAGTCCATATCTCGTATCCATCCTGTCTGTCATATCTTTCATCGTATCCATTTATTTCTCTAAGGACAGAAGTCCTTATCATAGTACAAGCTCCGTGAGCGGGGAGATCAAGTACTTTAACTTCATTCTTGAAATCATTCCTTTTTTCCTGAGCAATGACATTATCTTTTTCATCGATTAAGTAATAATCAGGAAAAACTAACGCATAATTGTCATTACCTTCCAGCACATCGGCTAAGTAATTTAAGGCATTCTTATCAAAGAAATCATCGGCATCAAGCCTTATTATATATTTTCCCCTAGCATGAGATAGGGCAATATTATTGGTTTTATTCAATCCTAAATTTTTTTGTAGGAGAATTTTGACTTTTGGATGATTTGAATATTTATTAATAATATTCACAGAATTATCTTTAGAGCCATCATCAATTATAATTAGTTCAAAATCTCGGAAATTCTGATCAAGAACTGAAGAAATAGCCTTTTCAACATAACGTTCATAGTTGTAACAAGTAATATAAACTGTAACTAAAGGATCATTAAGATATCCTTTCCAATCGACTTTAAGCTCATATTTCTTTGGAATTGACCTCTGTATAGTTTTTGAATTTACGCTTCTGAGTTTTTTATTGTTTTTAAAAAAGTTGTAAATGTCATCTATTTCATAATTATAGGTTTTGCCTATCTTTTTCATTTTTATCAAAAATTTATTAATAACTTTGAAATCAAGTTCTGTATCTAAAGTTAACCTTAGGGGTGGAAAATTTGTATCAACGTCTAGGCTTGAGGTATTAAAATGCTCTCTAAGGTTTAAAACAAAGTTTGTTAAATATTCAGAGCCTGAAGTATCTTCATAATTTGAATTTATGAATTTAAGTATTTTTTTACTAAAAATTTCTGCCTCTGTTCCACTTGGGAGTCCTTTAGCGTCGCAGTAATCTGAATTATTAATCTTAAAAGTATTAATTGTTTTCTTTAAAGATGCAGGATCCACCAAAATATCATCACCAGTTATCCTTAAAATAATTTCATAACCTTCATTATCATCAATAGCTAGCATCATTCTTTTGAGGACATTTTCTTCTGAACCTCTATAAACTTGCGCGCCATTTTTAGAGAGTAGATTTGCTAAATTGTCGTCTGTAGATGAATCGGTCGTACAAAAGACAACTTTATCTATTACTTTCCTTTTTGTTGAAACCTCAAGTCTTTTCAATAAGTGAATGATAGTCTCTTCGTCGTTTATCTTCAAAAGAGCTTTATTTGGAAGCCTAGATGAATTTGTTCTTACAACAACTACAGCTAAAGATTTTAATTCCAGATCAGCTTTGGTGACTTGAGTATCTTTTGAAACATCTTTTGTAACTTTCTTTCCTATTATTTCTTTGTAAGAAATATTTGGTTTATTACATTCCAATCTTTTCATGATCACATCTGATTCTTTGATAATTGAGCCCTTTTTAATATTTTTCTTCCACACAAATACCTTCTTTGCTTTTGATCTATATTCTTCTTCTGCAGGAGAAAAGAAAGGCTGGCTAATAAAATTTTTTTCAGATTTTCTTAAGTGTTTTATAAAGGATTTCATTTCTTTGGGTTCTAAAGATGAAAAATAGTCAACACCTCTTAGACTACGGTCCAAAGTGATGTGTTTTTCTAAGTATGAAATCCCCAAAGGGACAGTTTGAAGAGGAAGGGTAAATGTCTCAAGTTTTTCTGCATCAGCATGATCCATAAAACCATATTTAATTTTATCTCCAAATAGATCTTTAAAAAATATTAGTTTATCTAGATTATTTTCATCAAAAGGAGTTGGGTAAGTTTGAAATCCATGCATCAAGATTAATTCTTTAGCCATACTTTGATGAATAAATTGTGAAATTGAATCTTTAAGCTCAGGAATAGTCGAGCCGCCTGCAGAAAAAAATATCTTCCCTTCGAAATCTCTCAACTGATCTAATAGCGGAATATTTCCTAAATCAGAGGAATGAATCTTTATTCCATCTAATTTTAAATTTTTTGCAAATTTCAAAGAATCAAGCCCAAATACATCAGCATAAATTTCAATTTTATCGTTGGAAATTGAATTAAAAATTTCTTCCCACTCTTTTTTTGAAAAAGCTTGATTCTTAAAATGTTTAAATCGAGAGTGTTTTTTTACTAGAAGTTCATCAGCTGAATAAATCTGAAATTTTATTGCGTCTATTCCAGTTTTATTAATTTCATTCGCAAGTTTTATTGCTTGCCTGAAATCTCCCTGATGAGAATTTGCTATCTCTCCTATAACAGATATTTTATTTTTCATCTTAAGAGTCAATTTGAAATATAAGCTTTTCTAAAGACTTAGTATTATCAGCAAAACTGATGTTGTGACCATCTATGTAGTCATTGAAGTAATTCTTACCTCTATTATCAATTAATATAGATTTTATTCCTAGAAAATTTGCTTCAAAAATACTTGATGAAAAGGCAGTTAAATGGAAGTCAGCAATTGAAAGTGATTCCAAGAGAGGATTTTTTGAAATTGTCTCAATATCCACAAATTCCATCTTGCTAAATAAATTTTTGTAAAATTCAAAATTCTTCAAAGATATTTGCCTCGGATGAAGTCTTATCAGTAAGTTTATTTTTTTGTTATTTTTTTCTAAAAAATCAATGACAAATGAATTTTCAACTTGAAAGGAAGGTTGAAGTGTAATGAGAAGATTAATTTTGTTTTCATTTCTCAATGATGACACCGAATCATTTAGTTTAATGCTCTTAAAGGTGGTTAACCATTTGTAGCCATCTATTTGGACTTTGTGTTTATTAGTAAGTTTGACCAACTTTCTTAAACCTATTGAAGATTTTTCATCCCAACAAGAAAAAATATTTGGTAAAAATTTATACCCATCTTTATCAATTAAATTCCAGTTACCAAATGCCGGATTATGCTGTGATTGACCCCCATGCTGCATGCAAACATTAAGAAGCTTTAACCTATCAGCTGCAAGACTGAGTGCAAAACCAAAATTATCGTAATAAATTGCTTGATATATTTTTTTTACTTTCAACCTTTTTAAGAATTTTTCTAAAAATTTTGATAAGAAAAAGATATATGCAATTCTCGACATAACCTTAAACCTTGATATTTTAAAATCAAGATTTAGTTCTTTTTTTGCCTCATAAATTAATCTGAGATTCTTTTGATAACTTGGATTTAAGAATAAAAGTGGAGCTAAGATCATAGAAATTGCTTTAAGTATCTTAACTTTATACAGAATGCTACCGATCTTATAAGTGATTGAACCATCCATTAAACTTAAATCTTCAAGGTTTAATATTAAATTTCTATTACTAATATTCGATAAGGATGACATTACTCTGTCGTAATATTTATTATCTATTTCAATGAAATAGTTAGAGTGAGTAACGATTAAGTTTTCTGGATTTTTAACCATCATCTTTGGTTTCTTTTTAAAATAAGATTGAGATTCTTCATTATTTATACTTTGCTTTGAGGAAATTAGTGAAAATGCAAACAAAGTTCGTATGACGGGCCAAAAATCTTCACCAAAAAAGTAGAATTTTGATTGTCCTTTCGAATCAAGAAAAATTTCAAGATTTGATAAGCCTTCAGAAATTTCTTTGTTATTTCTCAAAATTTACTCAAAGTCTTCTAGACTAATCTTTTCTAATTTTGATAAATTTCGCTTAGTTTTTTTACCTAGAATAAGATCAAGCTGATTAGCTTTTAGGCCTGCTTCAGGTCTAAGAAAAGTAAAATCATCTTTCTCCACAACAGTGTTTTCTCTCAGATCCCTTGAAGGATAAATTGATTTTCTAAATGATTTAATATGATCAGTTGAGATCTCTGAAAAAGTAGGTTTTTTTTCAGACAAACCTAATGAATCTGAGATAAATTGTATTTTTCTCCTTAATTGTTTTACCTCATCTTTTGTAAATGAAACAGAATGGTCTCTAAAGGTCTTTCCTTCTCTTTTATCTGTAAAATGAAATTCTAAGATTTTTGCACCTTTAACTAATGCATATTCTAATGATGAAAGATTGGGAGAATGGTTTGAATATCCAATTATATAGTCAAATTCCTTTTTAAGAGTCTCAATAACGTTTAAGTTCAACTCGATATCTGGACAGGGATAAACGCTTGTGCATTGCATGATGCATAACATATTTTTATTTTTATATTTTTCGTTAGTATTAATGAGAACGTCAATTGCATCTCTAATCTCTCTAAGATTGGCCAAACCTGAAGATATAATCACGGGCTTACCTCTTTTTGCCAGTTTTTCTAGAATAGGAAAACAAGTTAAATCACCTGATCCAACCTTATAAAATGTAAGATATTTATCAAAAATCTCAATTTGAGCATCGTTCCAAATTGAGGCATTAAAATCAACATTTGATCTTATGCATTTTTCAGCAAGTTGTTGATATTGTTCATTGGTTAAAGAAAACTTATCAAAGTGTTCTTTCCTTTGCTTATCAATAGTTTCATTTACTAGAGTTTTACCGGAATAAATTTGAAACTTTATGCTATCGACTCCTGATTCAATTGCTAAATCTGTAAGATGATTAGCGTATTCAAAATCACCTTCGTGATTTCCCCCAATTTCAGCTATAAGTTTTACCTTATTCGTATCAAAATCCATTTTTTAATTTTATATTACTTTCTTCTTGAGTAAGTTAAAATTCAGATAAATAAAACTTTCTTATGTATCTTGTTACCGGTGGAGCTGGTTTTTTCGGCGAGGAAATAATTTCTAAACTTTTATCTCAAGGAGAAAAAGTTAAAAATTAGTAACTTTCGGTGAATCAATTAAAAACGAATAATCTTGATCTAAAATAGGGATTCCTTTTATTTTAGGATAAGCTCGCTTTGAGTCTGTGCAGTAATAAAAATCTTCGAAATCCAACAAGGGTTTTTTGGAAATTGGACATACAAGCTTTATTAATTCTTCATTAGATTTTAAATAATCCTTTTTTTCAATGATATAACAGGCAGTATGATTTAGAGGGTTGGCACTATTTTTCATTAAAAAAGATTCCTTTATGATAATGTCCTGCCTCATAGACAAGAATTTATCTAAGCCTCTAAAATAATCATTTCTAATCATTTTTATTTTCTGAGATAAAGAACCTTTTTCAAATGAAGGTTCAAAAAGGACAATGCTTTTTCGGGATACTCTTATCATTTCACTTAACGCATAAGTAAAAATTCTAGGCATCTGCTCTAATGTATGTCTTGAATAAACTAGATCAAAAGAAGAATCTTTAAATGGAAGGCTTGTTGCATTTGATTTGGAGAGATTAATATTAAATTCATGCCTTTTTTCAAATTCTTCTAAGCCATGTAGCAATCTATTTAGGGAAAGATCAATCGCAAACATTTTTGAAATTGAGGGCCTGTGGGAGTAAATACTTTCCATTGTAGTAAGTTCACCTGCTCCAACTTCTAAAATAGAAGAGAATTCAAGATCATCTAATATTGAATTACATTCTGTTCTAATTAACTTCATGTTTTCAATGCTTGATAATTTTTTTACCTTATCGTTGACAACACAATATCTTTCTTTGCTTACATGATAATTATCTTTTATGTAAGAACCGCTAATCCTGTCATATTGTTCCTCAACAAATTTTTCATCTCTGACTTGTCCTTTAAATTTATGAAAGGGTATTATCAATAAACTGGAGAGAAGAAAATAATATTTTTCTCTCTTCCAAGAATCTTTTTTTAAGAAAAATAAATCTAAAAAGAAATCTATAAAAAGATTAAAAAGCTTTGTTCTTTTCTTCATTTTTTAATTTCATTTAATGATTAAAAGTTTCAAATTATTGTTCTTTGATGCTATTTCTAAATCTTCAAATCTTTGATCTTCATTTCTGACTAAAAGATATTTGATATCGTATTCTTGAGAAATTTTAAGAACCTCTTCCTTCAGCATGGGATCAAAACACTTTTTCCAATCAATATTAGGAATCGAAAACTTCTGTTTATTCAATTGAGCTTGATATTGATCATTTATGGAATTATTACAAAGTAAGTTTAACCTATGCAGCCACTCTTTCATTGATTTTTCTGTATAACCAAAGGTTTTAAAGGAAACGAAAGATGGTATGTAATAATCTGTTGAGTAAATCAATTTGGGATGCATCAAAACAGGCTCTTGAGTATTAAAAAGAATATAATCCAAAGTTGACTCTAATAAAATTTTATCTTTCCCAAATTTAGAAATAGATGACTGAAGATTCTT
>MDSZ01250946.1_pt1 | contig 21801 bp, 18 predicted proteins | sample 811201 | NCBI WGS metagenome assembly MDSZ01 (sample SAMN05326647, study PRJNA326480) | marine metagenome | isolation source: seawater | place: Indian Ocean: North | collected 2010 | reverse complement strand
GAAGGCGGTGATGTCGATCTTGGAGCCGCTCCAGACGAACCCGCTGAAGGCGCTGATGAACCAGCGGCCGAAGAATCGCCGGTACTAGCATCACCCGGCGAAGGCGCCCCGGGCAAGAGAGATGAAGATTATCGGTATTATGAAAAAAGCAAATACAAGCCAGTAAAAAGTGATAAAAGAGACCTGGGAGCGCATAAGCGTGCCACAAAAGGTCTTTATGCTAGAGAGAAAGCCTCTGGTACTGAAAGAAACATAATGCCTGGCAAATCAGAAATAGAATCTCTGTTTAAGCTTTCAGAATCTAATTATGATGAAGAAGAGATACGTCTTTTTAAACAGAAGTCAGAAGTTACATCGCTAATTGAATCTCTGGAGAAGAAATACGATGAATCATAATAAAAAAAGAAACACGATTTTAATATATGAAATGCTCATTGGCGAATTAACTAAGGCCGTTGTTAACAAAGACAACTTAAGAAGAGTGAATGTTGTATCCCTCTTGAAAGAATATTTTGGTAAAAACAAGCTTTTGCGCAGAGAATTAGAGATATATAAGTCTTTTGAATCAGATGACACGTTGTCTGAGACTCTTGTAGAAAAACTAATAACTGAGGCTAAAAGGCAACATGCAAAGCTAGACAGACAAGAGGTGTTCAAAAAGCAGAGCGTTCTAATTGAAGAAATAAATAAAAATATAACACCAGAAGTTTGGACTAACTTTGTTCCAAATTTTAGAAAATATGCAACTATTAACCAAGTATTACAGCAAACTCTTTCCCCTAAGAAGCAAGTTGTTTTGGAAAGGAAGCTAGTGGCTCAAATAACAAGCAAAGAAGAGCCGCTTCGAACTAAGTTTCCTAAAATAAACAATCTTACAATCAAAACTTTTATTTCCAAGTTTAACGACGAATACATTGACAAGCTCAATGAATCACAAAGAAACTTGCTGAACAAGTATGTCTTGTCTTGCACTGACAATGGTCTAGAGTTTAAGATGCACCTTTATAACGAGATCGACAGCATAAAGAAGACGCTTACAGAGAATAAAGCTAGACAGCCTGAGAAAGTTCAGAAAAAGATTGACCTAGTATTGGAAAAAATATCTAGTTATAGTAAAGTTAAAATAAACAAAGACATGCTTCTGGAAATAGTGAAGATCCAGTCCCTGTCAGAAGAGTTGGAGCAAGGGTAAAATGGCTATTAAGATTAACATTAGTGATGATGCACCTCGCGCTACCGAAAGGGTGCTTTTAAAGGCAAAAAAAACCATTGATGGTAACGTTATGGTGTCTGACCATCCTGATGTTGATATTTTGGTTATGAACGAGAAAATAATTGCCTTGCCAAAAGACGAAATGGACGATGAAATTTACGAAACTCAAAATAGACTATTTAAATTTCTTACAAAAAATGGTATTGTAGAGCATGACTCCATTCAAGGTGGAAATTTATTCATGTCAGTAGAAGCAAAGATGCCAGAAGCAAAAAAAGGCGAATCTCTGCAATATGCCCTATATGTTATTGCTGAATTTATGGACAAAGAGTTGCCCTACTACGAAACTATGGACAAGTTCAAGGCCGAGATGGAAGACAGATTATTAGAGCCTGAAATTGATGAGTATACTGAGCTTGATCCAGAGAAGTATCACGCTGAAAAGAAAGGCACTCTACGGCCGCAAATGCGACCATACGGCATCAGCACGATATACAGAATTTAGGTTTGTTTTGGATTTAATTTATTTTATACTTTGTTCATATGGGCTAACCTATATTCTCGTGTATGGCTCGATATTTAATGCTGTGCGTCCTAAGACCGGCAAACTAGGCGAGCTTTTTCACTGCCCCTTGTGCACTGGTTTCTGGTCGGGTGTGTTTTTGTGGAGCCTCAATGGGTTTACAGAACTATTTAGTTTTGAATATAATATACTAAATCCATTCCTTTTGGGGTGGCTGTCAGCGGGAACAAGTTATTTTTTAAGCTCATTATTAGACGACTTCGGTCTAAAATTTAGCAAAAAGGAGGTGAGGTAAAATGAAAAAGCGCAACATTCCCGAAATTAGACGCTGCTGTAACGGTAGCATAGGCATGCGGGTAGCGCCCGCGATTAATTAATTTTATTAAAGGAGACGAAAAATGTCCAAGCAAGGAAAAGATAGAACTCAGCCGACTGGTAATGCTAGCAGCTATAACCACGGCGTAAAGAATGTTGGTAGTGTTGGAAACAAGTACGGCTTTAAGCCTGCACCTGCTCCAAAGCTTCCTTCCAAGCCACGAGAGTCTGGCAACAAAAGAGAGAAGTAAGGCTTAAAGTGTCAAAAGAACTTTTAACAGAATACTTTGAATTATGTCCTGATGGTAGATGTCCTGTCCACGTTTTAACCGAATCTGAAAAGAAAAGGGTCATGGATGGAGCAGTCTATCTTGTTGGCGTTTGCCAGCGAGCCGGAATGAAGAACGGCAACGGGCGAGTTTACAACAAGGAGACTTTAGCACGAGAGGTGGAACGATATCAAGACGCCATACGTGAGAGAAGGTCACTTGGGGAACTTGACCACCCAGATGATTCTGTTATAAACCTTAAAAACGCTTCTCATGTTGTTACAAAAATGTGGTGGGACGGAGATAGTGTCATGGGCAAAATAGAATGTTTGGATACTCCTGCCGGAAACATACTTAAAGCCTTGGTTAAATCAGGCTGCAAGCTTGGAATCTCGTCAAGAGGCTTGGGGACTGTCAGCGAAAGAAATGGCATGACCATGGTCGAGGACGATTTTCAGCTAATATGCTTTGATATAGTTTCTGAGCCATCAACACCTGGTGCATATATGAACAGGGCCCAGGGCCCCAAGTCAGCCGGCTTGGGTCATGGTTTAAACAGGTATATAAGCGAAGGAAAAGATAAAAAAAGCAAGCTTGATGGTTTGTTTGATTCTATCTTAAAGGATTAAGAGATGAAGAGATCTGAGTTTAAAAAAATTCTAAAGCCACTGATAAGACAGACTGTTAAAGAGGTCATTTTAGAAGAGGGCATGCTTTCGAATATTGTTGCAGAGGTTGTTCGAGGAGTCGGCTCTGGCGTTGTTTTGGAGTCCAAAGAGCAATCGAAGTCTAAAACAGACCTAGAAGCAGAAGAAAGATATGAAAGACAAAGACAAGAGAGAATAAAAAGATTGAACGAATCATCTCGTTTACCAGACGGAGTTTTTGAAAATACTGCTCCAATACAAGAGTCACAGCATGGACCACTTGCTGGACAATCTGCTGACGACGCCGGAGTGGATATTTCCGGCATTCTTGGCCTTGCAAACAACAAGTGGGAAAAGCTAATTTAAGGTAGATTGATGTCAAAAGCAGTTAACGTCGAAGTGTCTTTGTCTGAGGTCAGGGGCGATCAAAATAGATTAATTAAGAAATTTATCAAAAAGTGTAAAAAAGAAAGAATAATAGAGGACTATTTAGATAGATGCTTCTATGAAAAGCCTAGTAAGAAAAGGCGAAGAGAAAAACTAAGAAAAAAAGAGAACGCTCGTAAAGCTCAAAGGAAAAACAGGAGTTAGACATGTCAACATTTAAGAAATACAGAGCCGGCCTTCACAATGTTGGGTCGTATCAGGTCGCAGGCCTGCCTTTCATAACCGGCTCATCGGGCATGCCAAAAGACACAGAAGAAAAAGTGACATTTCCTAACGTGACCAAAAGAGTCTTGGTTACTAATCACACAGGTGATACAATTCGTGTGCACTTTAATTCAAAAGCTGATTCTTCAGACGATGCAGGCGAAGGCGTTATTAACGGAAACCACTTTATTGAATTAGACTCTGACGAGGATTCGATTGACATGTCCGTTAAATGCAAGGAGATTTACATATCTGCTCCAAATGATGGTAGCGCTCGCCAGTGGAAGATTTACGCAGAATTAACCGCTATTTTAACTGAAGAGATGGTTAATTTAACTGGTTCTGGGTTGACGGAGTAGGCAAGCACTATGGGTTTTGTATTTCAAGCAATGACTGCACGTTTGCGTAAATAAGAAACGAGGTTATGAATGGCGGGCAGATTATCATATATAGGCGCAGCGAGATTTCAAGGATTCTGGGACGCTGTTAACAACGGCGGCACGGGCAGTATAGATGACACAGTATACGGCACTCTCTTCGTTGACGGAGGTTATGCTGGTGGTACAGGTCTCACTGCTTCAAATGGAGACTACTGGCAGGTAAAATCAGTTGACAGGGTTACTCCTACGAACAATACTACAATTGATAGTATTTTTAACTGGTTTCAGAACGACTGGGTAATATATTCTGGAAGTCAATGGATACGGCTTCCATTTGAAGATACCATGGCATCTATTGTTATGGGTGATGTCTCAGCGGTTACTGCATTCCACATGTCAGCATCGTCTGACAAGCATGTTCTTTTCACTACCTTGTCTGGTACAACTGGTGTGCACTCAGGAAGTGATGACTTCGTGTTTGATCACACCTCCAGTCGCGTAGGTTTAGGTACAAAAAGCCCTGCCTACACACTTGACCTTCTCTCTACTGGATCTGCATTCCGAGTAAAAAATACTACAAATGGCGCTGATTTAAATTGCGTAATAATCAACGAGGGAACAACGTCTACTGACGATGCACTTTTATCAATCACCACTGAACCTGCTGCTGGTGACCCATCATTAAGATTTGCTATTGATGGAAACGAAACTTGGTCGATGGGGATTGACAATTCTGATAGTGACAAGTTTAAGATCTCTAATAGCTCCACAGTGCATACAGACACGCGTCTCACAATTCATGGCAACAAGATCGGTATTGGAACGACGACTCCTGCGCACACAGTACAAATTGATGCAAACTCTGGATCTCATGGTTTACAAGTCAATGGCTACCAGAATAAATACACTGTTAGCCTTCGGTCTGATACAACAACCGGCCAGGCTTATGGTCCTTATATTCGTGGTGGAACCAACTCAACTGATAGTGCACTAGTAGTTACCGACGCGTCAGGAGCAACAACTTATTTAAGAGTTCGAGGTGATGGCAACGTCGGTATTAAAACAGACGCACCTGCCCACACTCTTGATGTCGCTGGCGATATAAACTTGACCGGCGATTTTTCGTTTGACGCGTCATCTACAGTTGTTAATTCTATTAAAGATGAGGATGATCTATCATCAGACTCTGCTACAGCACTAGCTACGCAACAAAGCATTAAAGCTTATGTGGATGCACAAGTCACCGCACAAGATTTGGATTTTCAGGGAGATTCAGGTGGTGCGTTGTCTATCGACTTGGATAGTGAAACATTAGATATTGCCGGAGGTACCGGAATTGATACTTCGGGCTCTGGGAACACGCTAACCGTTGCCATTGATAGTACGGTAGCTACTAAGACATATGTTGACACACTAGTCACTGCACAGGACTTGGATTTAACTACGGATTCAGGGACAATTGATGTTGATCTTGACAGTGAAACATTAACTATCGCCGGTACAAGTAACGAAATAAGCACATCAGCGACTGGCTCAACCGTAACTATTAGTTTACCAGATGATGTTACAATTGGTAGCGATTTATCTGTAACTGACTCTTTGGTCGTGGACACCAATACGCTTGTCGTTAACGCATCAGGCTATACTGACAAGGTCGGTGTCAATTCAGCTACCCCTTCTTACACTCTTGATGTTGTACCATCAAGCGCCTCAGCATTTAGAGTCCGAGGTGCTTCAGATGGTGTAGATGTAAATTGTGCAATAGAGAATGCGGGAACAGATTCAGGCGATGATGCGCTCCTGTCTATTACAACACAAGGCGGCGCCGGCGACGCATCTTTAAGGTTAGCAATCGCCGGTAACGAAACTTACTCTGTGGGCGTTGATAATTCGGATGGTGATAAGTTTAAGATTTCACAAGCTTCTACTTTACACACGGACACTCGTCTTACAATACACGGTCCTAAAGTTGGTATTGGTACAACAACACCAGACAATTCAGCTATTTTAGATCTTTCGTCAACGACAAGAGGTTTCTTGCCTCCTCGCTTGACAACTACTCAGCGAGATGCTGTTGGTTCACCTGCCGAAGGACTGCTTGTCTACAACGACACTACAAATGCACTAAACTTCTATAATGGCAGTAGTTGGGCCGCAGTAGGCACTGGTGGAGGCTCTGTTAGCGCAATTAATAACGCTGCAGCTAACAGACTTGTAACTATTGGTTCGACAACGACCGAGCTAGACGGAGAAGCTGGCCTAACATACGATGGCACTACAATGACCGTATCTGGTTCAATCTTGCCCAACGATGATGTAACTAAGGACTTAGGCTCTGCTACAAAGCGCTGGGCGAACATTTATACTGGCGACCTTCATTTAAAAAATGATAGAGGCGATTGGACAATCGTCGAGGAAGAAGACTATCTCACTATTATTAATAATAAAAAAGGCAAAAGATACAAGTTTGTCCTCGAAGAGATAGATTAAAAACTTGCTCAAAAAAAAAGAAATTTTCTTCTAAACCCTCCCTCGTTTACTATTTAAAAACGACGACAAAAGTCGATATATAACTTTTCTTGGAGGGAAAGAACAATGGCAGCAACAGGCTTAACACTTACTAACATGTCCGCGTCAGTCGGACACACCGGAATTATTTGCTCCGGTACTATTATGGCAACCCAGGGCGCAAACGGACCGGGGTCATTTATTATGAAGGAAGCCGACGGCAACGGAGTAAACTATAGTGGTTTTACTGTCGGCAACATGGCCGCGAACGTTGTTTACGTTCTGCCGACCAACGATGGCTCAAACGGTCAGGTTCTTAAAACCAATGGATCTGCGGTGCTTTCCTGGGCTGACGACAATAATGATGGCTCAGTTTCAGGAAATACTTTTGCTACTGACCTTAAGGTCGGACGCGACGCTGATAACCTCCTTGATTTTACTACTGACAACGCCGTCGTCATGCGTGTTAATGGCGTTGATGAAATTAAATTAGTAGAAAACGCTCTTAGCCCTAACGCTGATGATGGTTGTGCTCTCGGTTCGGCAAACTTAAACTGGTCTGACGTTTTCTTAGCCGACGGAGCTGTAATTAACTTTGGTGACGACCAGGATGTAACGCTTACGCACAATGCTGACTTGGGAGTTACCCTCTCAACCACTGCCACAGGCGATTCAAACACTACATCAGGGTACCCGATTCTTACTCTTGGATCTTCAGAGGATGAAGTTGCCAATGGCGAATTCTTGGGCGCTATTAGTTTCGCAGCGCTTGGCGAAGATAGCGGTACTGATGCAATCTTATCAGCCGCGGGCATCGCTGCTGTAGCCGAAGATACTTTTGCTGCCGATAACAACTCTTGTGGTCTGCACTTCTCTACTGCTACAAGCGGCCTGGCTTCGTCGAAAATGAACTTGAACAAGGATGGTGATCTTCACCTGTCTACTGACACCGTACTATTAGAGTTTGGTGCTGATGCAGATGTTAGCTTGCAACACGTGGCAGACACTGGTCTTTTGCTTAATAGCAACATGCAGTTGCAGTTTAGAGACAGTGGCCTTTACATCGGTTCAAACGCCGATGGCGATTTGGACATTGTTTCTGATGGTACTGCAGTCGACTCTATCAACATTGAGTCTGCTGGTGGAATTACGCTTGATGCAGGAACTAACACGCATGGAGTGACCTACGAAGATGACGGCACAGCGATGCTTCGGATCACCCACTCTTCATCTGACGCATGTATTGTTGCATTGGTGCAAGATAAAGACATCTTGTTCAAGGGTGATGACGGCGGTTCAGGGATTACTGCACTTCAGCTTGACATGAGCGACGGTGGTACTGCAATTTTTAATCACGACGTGCTCCCCGGAAGCGCAGGTCAAGGAGATTTGGGCTCCTCCTCAGCCCCTTGGGGTAACGTGTTCACACAGGACTTACACCTAAACAACGGCCGTGGTGACTGGGTCCTTATCGAGGAACCTGACTACTTAACCATTCGCAACAATGCAAATGGACGTAGATACAAGCTCCTCATGGAAGATATTACTGATTCACCAGGTGCATATGGCCCTGCAAATGACGGTTCCATGTAAATAAAATGGGGGGAGGTTTTCCTCCCCCCGTCTATTTATAAGACATGGAGAACTATCATGCCTATTAAAATAGAAAATTCCACTAAATATGGAGTCACTGAGGGCCAGTTAGTAAAAACTGGCTTGAACCTTGGAACTTCGGCTGGTGATGTTGACACTACGCTCAATCTACCGGCTGAGTCCATTGTTGATTACGTCTACATCAAGCCGACATCAGCGGCTGTGATCGCTAATTTTGGAACCGGAGACAGGATGTGGATTAGCAATATTAAAGTTGTGGTTAGCGGCGCGGGAACAATGCAATTGTTAAACACGGACCTTGCTAACACTTCAAATTTTTTAAACAACACTAGAGGAATTGTGATTCATGCAGGCACTGGCCCTGGAGAAAACGCAGCTGCAGGGCTTTCAGACTCTACTGCAGATATTCATCTCGAAGTAAGTGTTGCCGGCACAGTCAATACTCAGCCCACAGTAGATGTGATGGTTGGATACAGGACTTTTGACACGTCCTAGAGGCTTAATTGAAAAATCAGTCATTTTGATTGAGAAAGTACTATTTACTTTGACAAGTTGCCGTCCTAGGAGTACATAAATGTCTGACATGTTAGAACAAGCAATAGTAGATGCGCAAGCTTTGCGCGAGGCTGCTGTTAAAAACGCTGAAACGTTAGTATTAGAGAAATTCTCAGATCAAATCAAAGAAGCTGTTGAAGATCTGCTTGAGCAGGAAGATCCTATGGCAGCAGAGGGCGGCGAAGAAGCTGCTGGTGCCGAAGAAGGCGCTGAAGATCTTGAAGAATCACCAGTAATGGAGCATATGCCTTTTGCTGCAACTCAAGACTTTGATGAGGAAGTTGAGATTCCCTTGAACAAGCTTTTCGAACAAATTGAGATGCTTGAGTTAGCAGAGGCCGGTAAATACGATGACGGAGACGGCAAAGACGAAAAATGTGATTATGTCGATTGCGAAGACGAAGGCGAGAAAAAAGATCTAGACGAGGCACTTTACGAAGATCTCGACGAAGAACTTTACGAAGAGCTTTACGAAGATCTCGACGAAGATCTCGACGTCTCAGAGCTTCTTGTTGACGAGGACGAGACCTTGGAAGAAATTTTTGCAAAGCCTGAAGACTTTGACATGGACCGGCCTCAGCAGCTTAAAAAAATCAAAGGAATCCCTAAAAGAAAGCCCGGCGAGACTGCGCAAGAATTTAGAAAACGTCTAGAAAGACAAGCTGCCAAAGCTAAGCCCGCTAACGAAGGCTTAGAAGAAGGCGCTGATCTAGACAACATGAATGAAGAAGATATACATGATCTTATTGAAAGATTGGTTGTTGATTACAAGCCTGTTAAGAGCGGCTGGGCAGGCACGCCTGAGTCAGTCTTGCAGCTTGCAGAAGAAGAGATTCTAGCTTTAGAGCAAGATTCAGAGCACCGCGAGAAGATGGCAGCCATGAGAGCAGCCGTCGCCGAACTGACAACAGTCAAAGAATCTTTAGAAACAAAGAACGAAGATTTAACAAAATCATTAAAGGAAGCTGCAGGATCGATAGTCCAACTACGTGATGCAGTATACCTTTTGAAGGAAAAGCTTGAAACGTCAAGCCTTTCAAACGCAAAACTTATATACAAAAATAAAGCATTGGTGAATGCCTCCTTGAATGAGCGGCAAAAAGATAAACTTGTCGAAGCCATTTCTAATGCTGAAACCATCGAAGAGGCAAAAGTTATATATGAGACTCTTCAAAACGCAGTGGGCAGCACCTCTCGTAAAAAGCAGCCAAAGTCACTGAGTGAGGCAGTACAGCGCCCTTCTTCGATGATCTTGTCTAATAGAGATGACTCTAAAAGACAAAAAGCAACTCCAACGTATGATCGTTGGAAATTCCTAGCAGGAATAGACAAGAAATAAAATTCATAGGAGGATACAAATAATGTCTGTTTTACAAAAGCTAACTGAGGGGATCGTTGGTCGAAATCTTCAGAGAGAAGGTGCTGCGCTTGTTGACAAGTGGGAGCGCACCGGTCTCCTTGAGGGTCTCGATAGTGATCACCGGAAGCAGGGTATGGCCCGGCTTCTTGAGAACCAGGCGGCACAGCTTCTTAAGGAAGCCTCGTCGATGTCGGCTGGTGATGTTGAGGGTTTCGCTTCCGTAGCGTTTCCCATCGTTCGCCGTGTTTTCGGTGGACTTATTGCAAATGAACTGGTCTCGGTACAGCCGATGAGCCTCCCTTCGGGACTCATCTTCTTCCTGGACTTCCGTTACAACGCTGATATGAAGCATGTCGGAGCCGAAGCTGATGATTCGATCTACGGCGGTGGAGTGGTCGGTTCTCAAATCACCGGTGGTGTCAGTCTTTCTGGCAGCAACGCCGAGAAGAGCTTTTACGCTCTCAACAACGGCTATGCTTCACCAACCGGTTCGGCTGTGACAGCTACTACTGCAGTTGCTGCTTTGACTTCTACTGCTATTAGTTCTTTAACTGATGCACAGAAGAAGCTTATTCGTCATGACGCTGATATCCTTAGCGATAATGGTCATGTCTTGCAGCTTACCTTGACCAAGCCTACCAACATGAATGTCAATAACCTTTCGGCTCTTGACTACAATGTTACCGGTTCTGATCGAGTTGTTCGACGCTTGACGTCAATTGACGGAGATACGGTCACCATTACGGTTCAAAACCCAACTGGTCAGGTCTTCGGCGGCAACACTGCACCAAACTTGCTTACGGCTACTTTCGCACTTGTTGACAAGTTCGAAGCTGGCGGCGCAATCGGTTCGGTTGTTGGTAATGCTCCGTGGGCCCTTGAAGGCGCCGGCGGCAATGCTGATGATGACAATGCTGGTGGACAAGATGAGATTAAAGAGATCGACATCAAGGTCGACAGCATCGCTGTCACCGCGATCACCAAAAAGCTCAAGGCGAAGTGGACCCCTGAGCTTGGTCAAGATCTCAATGCTTATCACAACCTTGATGCTGAGGTCGAGCTTACTCAAGTTCTCTCCGAGCAAATTGCTCTTGAGATCGATCGTGAGCTTCTTTCTGAGCTTGTTAACGGTGCAACCGCATCGACCATGTACTGGTCACGTCGCCCAGGTCGTTTCCTGGATCGATCTTCCGGTGAGCAGGTTGGTGGAGATCTCGCTAACGAGAGTATGATGGGTGCTGACTTCACTGGTACCGTATCTGAGTGGTACGAGACTCTGATCGAAACTATCAATGATGTTTCGGCTCAGATTCATCGTAAGACGCTTCGCGGTGGCGCTAACTTCGTGGTTTGTTCTCCTGAATTGGCGAACATCCTTGAGTTTACTGCCGGCTTCCGTGCAAACGTTACTCATGATGCAGATCGTGGAGACATCGGCGCTGTTAAGGTTGGTAGCCTTAGCCGTAAGTTCGACGTTTACGTTGATCCTTACTTCTTAAGAAACGTTATCCTTGTTGGACGCAAGGGTGGCAGCTTCTTAGAGAGCGGCTTTGTGTACGCACCTTACGTACCGCTGCAGGTCACTCCCACTATCTTCGGTACGGAAGACTTCGTACCACGTAAGGGCGTCATGACGCGCTACGCGAAGAAGATGGTTCGACCTGATATGTATGGTCTGGTTGTCGTTTCGGATCTCAACGGATAATAGTTTAAACTAATATCGTTCGCGATCAAACCCCGTCTAGTCAAACTAGACGGGGTTTTCTTTTTGTAAAAACTATTTATCCTGTAGGAGGGTACACCACATGGCATTGCCAACTTTAACACCTAGTTCGGAAACTTCAAAGTCTATCTTACCCGCTACTGGAACGTACGACACTGCTTCAGACAGTACGAATTATCCTTTTGGTTTATATGCTGATTCTAATTCTGATCTATATGATGCCAATTTTGTTACTGGAGCTGTTGAGCAGGTAACTTTTACTTATAGAAAACTAGGTGGAGATGTCCTAGACATCGAGCTTACAGAAAAAAATATTTATGCAGCTTATGAAGAAGCTGTTTTGGAGTACTCATATCTTGTTAACGTGCACCAAGCAAAGAATATATTGCATAGTTCTTTAGGTGCTACAACTGGAACTTTTGACCAAGATGGACAAAGAACAGATTCTTTAAGTGGATCAGAAGTTGGTTTAAAATATCCTAAATTTAAGTTTGGCTACTCTAAGAGAGTTATGGACAACACCATCACTGAAGTTGGGCTAGGTGGCACCACTCCGATATATTCAGCCTCTTTTGATTTGACCGATTTGCAACAAGATTATGATCTTCAAGAAATAATACAAACTTCTTCATCTTACGATAATGTAGAGTTTTATAACAAAGTAGACAATAAAAGAATAACTATTAGAAAGGTTTTTTATAAGACACCTCATGCAATGTGGAGGTTTTATGGTTATTACGGAGGTATAAATACTGTTGGCAACTTGTCAACCTACGGCATGTATGCTGACGATTCGACTTTTGAAGTTGTACCTCCTTGGCATAACAAACTTCAAGCCATGGCGTATGAAGATGCGATATACACTAGAAACTCTCACTATTCATATGAAATCAAAAATAATGTCATAAGAGTCAGCCCTATTCCAACCTCTATGAGTCCAGGAAAGATGTGGATTAATTTCACAGTAGACGAAGAGCCGTGGGAATCGCAGTCTGATAGAAAAGATGGTATTGATGGTGTCAACAATATAAACTCCCTACCTCTTTCTAACATACCGTATAAGAATATCAACAGCATTGGTAAACAGTGGATTAGAAGGTTTACTGTTTCTCTGTGTAAAGAGATATTAGGACAAATTAGAAGTAAGTTTGGACAAATTCCAATTCCTGGAAACAATGTGACTTTAAATGGCTCAACTTTAATCACTGAAGCAAAAGCAGAGCAGGACAAGCTTAGGGAAGAGTTGCAAAAGATCTTAGACGAGCTTACGTATCAAAAAATGGCAGAAACTCAAGGTACAATTGCCAAGAATACTTTAGAGCTAGCTCAGACTTATCCTTTTACAATTTATCAGGGGTAAAATAAGATGGCTAATACAAAAAATAAATGGTCTCAGCCCGACGCGCCACCACCGCCTTTGTTTCTTGGTGAAAAAGAGCGTGATCTTGTCAAGCAAGTAAACGACGAGCTAATAGAAAGAGTGATTGGTCAGCAAATTCTTTACTATCCTATAGATCTAGAGCACACTAATTTTCATCCATTGTATAACGAAGCAATTGTGAAGTCTTTTCTTCCTCCTGTGAGGGTTTATGCCTTGGTTGAGTTTGGGGGTTTAGAAACGCAGACAGATGTCTTTGGAATTGATAAGATGACCAAGATAAATGTGCACTTCCATAAAAGACGTCTTACAGAGGATCAAGATTTGTTTGTGAGAGAGGGAGACTTTGTTCTTTACGGCGACAATCACTACGAGATAGTTTCGTTGAAAGAGCCAACAGAGCTTTTCGGTCAAGCCGGCAAAAGAGTGGAAATATCTGCTGATTGTATTGTTGCTAGAGAGGGTTTGTTTGATGCCACATAGAGATGATTACAACGAAGATGTGCCAAGAGATATTCCATACTATGATTCAACCTTAGAAGACGTTGATTTTGCAATATACGAGTTTATAAATGATGGCTTGAATATCAGCACAAAAACTAACAAAGGGTATAAAAAGGTACCTGTCATCTGGGCTGGTGCTGAACGCGCACAAAATATAAAAAACGACAATATTGAGCGCGACCTCGATGGCCGCGTGATATATCCAGTTATTGTGATTGAGCGAGGCAACATTGTAAAAGATTTAGAGAAGAAAACCATCCCCTATGCCGCCGTTGATCCACGAGGTGATATAAAAGGTGGATACTTGGAAATAAATCGAGTTATAAAACAAGACAAGACATCTAATTTTGCTAGCGTCGATGCATATAGAAATAAAGGACAATTGAAGTATCCAATATATAAAAGGGAAGAAAATAAGAAAATTGTCTATGAGACCATTACGATACCCATCCCCGTCTATGTTGAGATCGACTACAAAATAACACTAAGAACAGAGTACCAGCAGCAAATGAACGATATGTTGGCGCCCATAGTCAGAAGAAGTAACGGTCACAAGAGAATAATGATATCTCACAAGAGTAACACCTATGAAGCTTTCGTAGAAGATAGTTATTCAGTTGAAAACAATATAACAAATTACCAACAAGAAGAGAAGAAGTTTGAAACGTCAGTCAACGTGAAAGTATTAGCTTATTTAATAGGCGACGGAAGCAACCAAGTTCAACCCAGAACGGTCCGGCGCGAGAACCCCGTTCAGATACGTTTAGCACGGGAAAGAGTCATCACTGGAGACGAAGATGGTGAATTTAGATTTTAAAGGACTTTCAACTATAGGTAGACTATTTATTTAAGAAAATGTTTAGCTACAGCATTTTAAGATAATCCAGAATTTAGGGAGTTATTAAACATGGCAGTCGACAAATTTAAATTTATATCTCCGGGCGTCTTCATTAACGAGATTGATGATTCCGCAATACCGGAATTACCAGAAAGAATGGGCCCCGTTGTTGTTGGGCGTTTCCGAAAAGGTCCATCGATGCGTCCTGTCAGGGTTAGCTCTTACAGCGAGTTTGTTTCGCTTTTTGGATCTCCTGCTGATGGTAACGCCCGGGGCGATATTTGGCGAACTGGAGCATTGACTGCTCCAACTTATGCTGCATATGCAGTTCAAGCTTGGCTGAGAAATAACTCGCCTGTTACTGTTTTCCGTCTTTTGGGTGAGCAGCATGACAATGCTGACGCTAGTGTTGCTACTGCTGTTGCTGGCTGGAAGACCACCAACACGCTTGGGACCAATCTCAGCTCGTCCGGTGGAGCATATGGATTGTTCATTATGCCAAACTCAGATACTCGTGCCGGCGGCACCCAAGCTAGCGCGTCAATTACCACTGTGGCTGAGAATTCTCTGGTTGACACCAAAGACTTTACACTAACGAATGCATCTGGTGTGACTATAACCTTTAATTTTACAGGAGGTAAAGCTACCTCCACCAACACTGTTGCATACGACGCTACGTCAGACATCACCGTTGATATCGGCTATTCTGATTTGGCTTCAGGTGACCCAGGTGCAACTGGAGATCAAATTGTTGCTCGAATTAACGCTGGTACTGGCATAGATATGGTTGCTGCTAAAGATGGCGACAATGTTGTTGTAACACAAGGCACCGGAGGTACCATAGGAAACAAAACGAATACGGACGAAGGCACAGGTCTGACTGTTGGTAATTTTGGCGGAGGAGCCCCTCTTGCTGTTACAGGTACTTTGGCAGCCATTTGGTACGTTAACGAAGGCTCGGTTGTCCTTTCAGGTACTGCAAGAGACGGTGCTCAAGAGCAAGGCGCCGGCGTACTTATTAAGTCAACGAACCAAAAGTTCCTTGCGAAAGTTGTGCAGGACGGCGGAAACGTTCTTAAGTCTGCAACGTTCAACTTTGACAAGAACTCGGACTTGTTTATTAGAAAGGTTTTCAACACTGATCCAACCGCCACTAATAGCGACCTGGTATGCACCGACTGTGGTGGAACCCAGCAGCACTACTGGTTGGGTGAGACGTTTGACTCTTCTGCTCAGAACGACTTATTGATTACGGGCTCAGCAGTTGGCTCTACCACTGGAGACTTCTATGGTGTAATTCTAGGCCTTAAGAACGAAGCTGGGACAATTGAATGGTCTGATCATACTCAGGTTGCTCAACCTGCTAAGACGGGCTGGTTTATCTCTAACGACACAAGAGGCACCACTGCTGCCGACTTTAACCCAACTCGGGATACAGAAAAGCTGTTTAGGTTGGTTGCTCTTGATAATGGCGAGCACATCAATAGAGATGTGAAAGTTTCTATTGCTGACATTAAAGCACCAACTGATAAATTCAACAAGTTTGGAACGTTCTCGGTGCTTGTAAGAGCAGCCTCTGACACTGATAATAACCCTGTTGTTTTAGAGAGATTTAGTTCTTGTAACTTAGACCCAGCTTCTACAAACTTCATAGGTAGAAAAATCGGCGATCGCGAGTATTCTTACGATTCCGTCAACAAGGTTATTAGACAGCATGGCGATTACCCAAATAAGTCAAGATACTTTAGGGTAGATACTTCACCTTTAGTTGATAATGCTGAAGCTGCAGGTCTCTTGCCTTACGGCGTCTACGGACCATCTGTACCAAAAACGGTTAAAGCAACCGAAGGTTCGACTCTCGCAACGTTAACGGATGTTTATGGCAGTGCCGCTGTGGATTCTATTTTGGTTGGATCTTCTTCTCTGCCTTCAGCGTCATTAATTGTTGGCCATCGAGAAGACCGAGTATTTGAGGCTGGCGATGACGGCCTCAGTGTTGAGTTGGCCTGGCCGACTACACGCCTGCGAGCTAGCTCTTCAGAGGGCGACATGAAGCTTGATACTCAAGCTTACTTTGGCTACCAGTCTGTACTTAAGAATACTCGCGTCTATGATGAACAAAACTTAGATCTTTTGAGAGGTTCTCCTGACGGGTTTGACCCTTCCGGATCGCCATCGAATGGTCAGCAATATTCCTGGGTCTTCACCCTTGATGATCTTCGTTTGCTGCAGGACAATACAAAGATTGCACTCTACACCTCAGGATCACGTGCCACTCAAGAGTCTTACACGGCTCGCTCTGGGTCCACGGCGATTCTGGATGCAGGGTTTAACAAGTTTACTTCACCTGTGTTCGGTGGTTTTGACGGAATGGATATTACAGAAAAAGATCCTTTCCGCAACAACTTCCTTGCAAAGAACCCTGGAGAGACAACTAACTATGCTTTCTACTCAATTAAGAAGGCTATTGATGTGTTGACAGATAAAGAATACATTGAGTACGATGTGGCAACCGTTCCTGGGTTGACTAACAAGTCACTCAATACTCAACTAGTCAACATGTGCGAGGATCGTGGAGATGCTCTGGCAATTATTGATGTCGCAGAAGGATATCAGCCGGCCCATGAAACTAATACTCCAGAAACTTCACGTGTTGGTAGTGTTGACCTCACAGTTTCAGAACTTAAGGACTATGGCTTGAACTCCAGCTACGGCTGTGCTTTCTACCCGTGGGTCCAAGTTAGAGACACTTCAAATGACTCGGTTCTTTATGTTCCACCCTCGGTTGTCGCACTTGGTACATTCTCAAGTTCACAAAGAAAGTCTGAAGTTTGGTTTGCACCAGCAGGATTTACTCGTGGCGGTCTGACGGAAGGATCCTCAGGTCTGCCAGTAGTCGGAGTGCGCCAGCGCGTTACTTCGGCCGAGCGCGATAAACTCTACGATGCCAACATTAACCCTATTGCATCGTTCCCAGCAGAAGGTATTGTTATCTTTGGTCAGAAGACCTTGCAAGTAACGCCATCTGCTCTAGATAGAATTAACGTTCGACGTCTGCTTATCTTCCTCAAGAAAGAGATTTCTAGAATTTCTTCTAGATTGCTTTTCGAGCAGAACGTTAACTCTACCTGGGCTCGCTTCAAGAGTGAAGTTGTTCCATTCCTTGACGGAGTTAAGTCTGGCTTAGGCTTGACTGACTTTAAAGTTGTCTTGGATAATACCACAACGACCGATGACCTGATTGATAGAAACATTCTTTACGCAAAGATTTTCTTGAAGCCTGCTCGGGCTATCGAATTCATCGCTCTTGACTTTATTATTTCAAGAACTGGAGCGTCTTTTGAAGACTAGACTAATTAAAGATATAGGAGACAAGATAGATGTCTAAATTTTTTACTGATGTGTCAAAAGTGGGCGGTGCTTCACCGTTCGAGCCGAAAAGGCAGTTTAGATGGGTTGTGCAATTTGGTAAGCACCCCGACGCGGAGTTCATGTGTAAATCAGTTGCAAAGCCATCTTTTGATATGGACGTTGAAGAGCACGACTTCTTAAATCACAAGTTTAAGTACCCCACAAGAATTGCGTGGGAAGATATCTCCTTAACTTTTATTGATGCTTTTGAAGCAGACATGGGATCTAGATTCTGGGACATGCTTCGGTTCATGGGTTACAAACTTCCCAACCGAAAGTTCGACGCCGCCGTGGGCATTACAAAGGCAAATGCTGTCGCCAGCTTGGGTGAGATTTCAATCCTTCAGTTAGATGGCGGAGGCGTTCAGAACGAAGTTGAAGCGGGAGTTCCCGTATACAGTCCAGCAAATATTCGTGAAACTTGGACATTAAAAAATGCGTTTATTAAGTCTATTAAGTGGGGCGGCGATCTTTCATACGAGAACACTGGACTAGTTGAGTGTGAACTGGACCTTGCTTACGACTGGGCAGAATATAGCAGGTCTCTAACTGAAAAATACGGCAATTTCTAATAAAAGCATTTAACATTTTCTTATTTGGTGTTATAATTTAGTTAATATCTTTTAATGAGGTCTGCATGAGAAACAATGAGAAGCGTCTAGGTTTGGACCCACAAGACGCGCAACCTGAAGAGGTGCCACAAACACCTCCTCCGCCCATTCCGGGTGGAATGTCCTATGTTACTCCAACTGAGTTTGTTGAACTGCCTTCTAAGGGCTTGTTTTATCCAGAGAATCACCCTCTTTGTGGAAAAGACGTTGTTGAGATTAAGTTCATGACAGCGAAAGAAGAGGATATTTTAACTTCTTCTGCTCTTTTGCGTCGTGGTATTGCCATTGACAGACTTATTGACAGTCTTTTGCTGAATAAGCGGATAACGTCAGACAGTCTTCTGTCAGGCGATCGCAACGCAATTATCGTTGCAGCAAGGAAAAGTGCATTTGGTCAAGCTTATGAGACCCGGGTGACATGCCCGTCGTGTGGATCGAACGAGACCTTTATTTTTGATCTTGAAGAAGGTAAGATGTCTCCTGGCGGCGCGTCAGAAGACGTTTTAAATGAAAAAAATGTGCAGTTTGATGCATCTACAAAATTATTTTATTTTGAACTTCCTAAAACAAAAGTCAGGGTTGGCTTGCGTCTCTTAAATGGTGAAGATGAAAATAAATCTTTTATGAAAAACCGCAAGAAATCTAAAGATGCACCAGAGACAAATGCGACAGATCAGCTAAGAGCGGTCATCGTATCTGTCAACGGTGATGATAACAACTTCTTTATCAATAGTTTTATCGGCGCCTTGCCTATTTCTGATTCAAAGTACTTGAAAGAAGTATACTCTAAGCTTGTTCCCAACATCGACCTAACGCAGACATATGCTTGTGAAGTCTGTGGTCATGTAGAAGACATGGAGGTTCCGTTTAATACGGAATTTTTTTGGCCTGACGGATGAATATATGGAAGGAGTCTATAATGAGTTCTTCTTATTAAAATATCACGGAAACTGGAGCTTGCAGGAGTCTTATAATCTTCCAGTTGGTTTGCGCAGGTGGTTCTTACGTCGACTTGAGCGTCAATTTCAAGACGAACAAGAAGCCGTTGAGGAAGCAAGAAACAAGAGTAAGTAATCCTTGTTTAATGTAATTTTGTGAAGATACTATTTACATAAGATAAGGGAGATACTTTAATGGCGTTAGATCCAGAAGAAATTGCCGAAGCTGCCAAAGCCTTGGCATCGATAAAACAGGGTTTGATTGAAGTTAGCCAACTAACTCAGCAACAAACGGAAAGTTTCCGTGAGCTTTTGCGGGTTATGTCGATGGAATACAAAGGTGCGATGGACACCTTCATCGCCGCGCAGAAATCTCAGCTCGAAGCGCTTCGTCAGGCTGGTTCGAACGACCAGGAAAAAATACAAAATCTACAGAATCAAGCTAGCCTATATACAAAAATTCAAAAAATCTTAAAAGATCAGAATTTGTCGAATAAAGACAGTTTAAAACTTCTGTCTGCAATTGCAAAGGTTCAAAACAAAAACAAGCCTAAGGGTAAGGGCGATAGTGTTTTTGGAAAAAGAATAAACCCAGAAGCCCCCCGAGAAGTTTTCTATCGCATCCGCGCCAAAGCTCCCAAACCCAAGACACCCAAGCCGAAGAAACCCGGACGCCGACGACGTGACCGAGACGGTGATCGTGATAGCCCATTTGCGGATTTGGTGTACCAAGGCGCCGGTAACTTTGTGAAAGATGTGTTGGGGAAGAATCTGTTCACCGTGGCGGGGACGATGGCTCAGTATGCAGGCGCCTTCGCGAACACCCTTGGTGAAGCTTTTGTCGGGATTGACGATCAATATAGATCTTTTGTAAAATCTACAGGAATGCATGCTGGTATTTTGGAAGATGTGTACACCAATATCATGTCACCCATTGAGCCTGCAATGTACGGATTAGAACAAACTGCAGCCGGCGCAAAACAATTGCGTCAAATGTTTGCTAACTTAGGCGGCATATCTGAACAAACAGGCATTACCACCGAAGAATCCGCAGAAGCAATGGGCGAACTAATGAGCACCGTGCGCATGATGCGTCGTTCTGTCATGGAGGCTTCTCCAGAGATGCGCGTCTTCGGTGTGGCTGCTTCGCGCTTAACAGCGGACTTGAAGAAGCTAGGAGTTGAACAGTCAAATGTCTCATTTGTATTAAACGAATTCAACAAAGCTCAAGGCCTAACAGGAAAAGCCTTGCTTGATCAAGTACGTCATATTGCCGGTACTGCGGAGGCTTTGGATCTAAATCTTAAAACTGCTTTCTCAGACTTTGTGAACATGTATCCGAAAATTGCGATGTTTGGTGGAGACGTGCAAAAAGTCTTCAAAGGTCTGCAAGCAACCGCTGTTGCAACTGGTGCTGATGTCGGCAAGCTAACAGATGTTGCAATGAGCATGGATACTTTCGAGGGTGCAGCAAAAGCAGCAGGACGTTTAAACGCTGTACTAGGCGGAATGAATGTTTCTGTAATGGACTTGGTGCATGCTAGCCCTGAAGATAAGATTAGACTATTGCAAGAAGCTGTTGATAAGTCTGGCAAATCTTTTGCAACAATGGATCGTCGACAGCAACAAGTTATTGCAACAGCCGCAGGCATGGACATCGCCATGGCTCAAAAAGTATTTGGTGGAATCGGCGATGAGGCCGCTGGAGTTGGAAAAGTACTGGCCGAACAGAAAAAGCTTGAGAAAAGAGCGAACGACCTAGGTCCGATGGACACTTCTGCGATAGAGCAAAGGGTCAAAGACGGAATGACAATGATGGATAAGGTTAATCAGCTTGTCTTCCGCAACGCACTAAACATAAAAAGAACTTCTGAAACTTTGGTGGGCGACGTCTTGCCAAAACTCGCCGACCTCGGGGCTGTTCTACCAGAAAAAATGATGGAGGCAATTGCCCCTCTTAAAGATACTGGTGGCCGTAAAAGAAGCTTAAATCGTCAAGTAATGTCTGAGTATGAAGCTCAATTAAGAATCAGAGGCATGAGGCCGCCCGCTGGTGCAGTTCGTTTGCCAAAGCCGGGCACTAGATCTGCAAAAACAGCAGCGCCTGTTTCTGGCAGAGTAGCTAGAGCAAATGCTGCAGCACAAGCCGCTGCAGAGCAGGCCAGGAAGATCGTTGAGGCTGCCAAAGCGACGGGCAAGGTACTTAAAGGCCTAGACAGCTTGAAGCCACAGAAACAAACAGGCGCTTCTCCTTTTGACCTATTGGATACGCTACCGGCAACGCTTAAAAAAGCAGAAGAGCCTGCGGCCGCGTTATCAAAAACTCTTGGTGACGGTGGAAACAAGCTTTTAACTTCTGTTGT
>MDSZ01200789.1_pt1 | contig 21802 bp, 19 predicted proteins | sample 811201 | NCBI WGS metagenome assembly MDSZ01 (sample SAMN05326647, study PRJNA326480) | marine metagenome | isolation source: seawater | place: Indian Ocean: North | collected 2010 | reverse complement strand
TTTATTTGGGCGGTGTGGCATCCGGACTCGGATTCTTTCTTTGGAACAAAGGAGCTTCGGTGAGCAACCCAGGAACTTTAGCTGCCTTCAATAATGCCGTGGTTCCACTCGCTGTACTTTTTTCCCTCTTTATATTTGGCGAAGTAAGGGCGATGGATGCCGAAGATACAATCCGTTTTACAATTGGGACATTTTTTATCGGTTCAGCAATTTTAATGAGTAAAAAATTAAGTAACAAGCATGCTGAAGAACTGTAAAGTTATAATATTTTGAAATAAAATTTGTATATTCAGTACTATTTCACTAGGTTTTATTATGGATTTACAAAATATTACTATAAAAAGTATACTGAATGAGAAAAGCTCGAGCGTTTATTTTGTAGAGGATTCGGATACTGTAATCACTGCAGTCAGATTAATGAACAAGGAAAAGATTGGCTCAGTAATGGTGGTTTCAAAAAATCAATATGTTGGGATCTTTACCGAGCGTGATGTATTATACCGAGTCGTCTCGCCAAGATTAAACACAAAAAAAACTTTGGTCAGTGAGGTTATGACAAAAAACTTTTCCTCGATCGATGTTAGTTTAACTCTGCAGGAAACTCTCCACATAATGACCAAGAATCGCATCAGGCATTTACCTGTTTTCCAAAATACCCGATTGCTGGGGATGGTATCAATTGGGGATGTCACCCGGAAACTGCTGGAAATCAACCAAAATGAGGCTAATTCACTCCGGGACTACTTATTTACGAGTTACTCCGGATAAAGCAAAAACTATGCTAATCTCAAAGGTGTGCCCGACTCATTTTTAGGAAAATCGAAATAAGCACGGACTGGACTGGTGGAGGAAACCGTCGGCCAATCATTTTCACTGAATTGTAGACGAACCACCCCGCAGGTGGGAATGTTATCGATATGCAAGCCATAGAGATTGGCCGCAAGACTGGTCATTCCGGGATTGTGACCAAACAGTATGGCGGTGCCAAACTGATCATCCAACCCACCAATAAATTCCTGCAACTCGGTGGCACTAGCATGGTAAAGATCTTTGGTTTGTTTGATTTGGTCGTTTGGAAAACCAAGCTGGTTAGCAATAATCTCCGCAGTGCTAATTGCCCGCACAGCGGTGCTGCTCATCCAAACCTCGGGACGAATGCCCCAGCCTTGCATTCGCTTACCCATCTCCGGAGCATTGCGTAAACCCCGCTCATTAAGTGGGCGTTCGTGGTCATCCAGGTATGCGTCATCCCAGCTGGATTTGGCATGGCGTACAAGGATGAGTTCCCTGTCCAAGAGATCCAAATTATTCTCCACCTTCCTCTTCGGCGACCGATACCTTATCCCAGAATGTTAGAAAGAATACCACCGCGATAGCACCTGCAAAAAATGCCGGATAGGTCCAAAATTCTTTCCATTGGCTCATCACATTGGTGAGCATCGTCGCATCCAGTCCCTCAGGCATGCTTACTGCAAACATACGGCCCAGTTGTTCAAGCACGCCTAATTCCTCTATGGTACGGGCGGAAGATATGGCCTCGTTTAAGTTTCCGTAACCTGTTACCTCCTTACCAAAACGACCAAAAGCAACCTGATAACCAAAGTACATTCCTATTCCCTGGGTGAAAAAGACGAGTAAACTCTGTGCCTGAGTACGGATATTTTCCGGAGCAACTTTATCGGTGTACATAAAACCAGTAACGAAAAAGAAATCGTAACAAATGCCATGCAGGGCAACCGATAACAAGAGCATCCAGATTACTTGCTCGGATGCCCCGTAGGCAAAGAGTAGATACCGGGCCACCCAGGAGAGCATGCCCACCAGAATCATCCACTTCACTCCCAGTTTACGGAAGAAAAAGGGAATCAGAAGCATAAAGAAAATTTCCGACATCTGCCCCAGCGTCATAGTGGATGCAGCCTGCTCAAAACCGGCATTACTAAGGTAATTCGAAGTTAGTCCGTAGTAATATGCCAAGGGAATGCAGATCAGACAGGAGCAGGCAAGAAAAACCAGAAAGGCCGGGCGTTTCAAAATCGCCAGGGCATCAAACATGAGCAAGGCACGCATATTAACTGGCTCTCCCTTGGCAGGCGGGGGAGTATTGGGCAGAGTGAAAGAGAATAACCCAAGGATGACAGAAGAGGCACCAGCCAGATAAAAGATATCAAAACTGGAGGACCATCCGAGGAATCCAACCAGCAGGCCTGCGGCAATCCAGCCAATCGTTCCCCAGACCCGAACCTTGGGAAAGGTCAAACGGTCGAGGTTGGCGAAAGCAATGGAATTACCCAAACCCAGCGTGGGCATGTAACAGAGCATATTGGCAGTCATTATCCAGACCATGGCTTCTCCGTTTCCGGATTCAGCCACCCCCGGAACCAATAATAAAAGTACACCACCAAGAAGAAACAATACCCCCATCACCTGCTGGGAAGGAAAGAAACGGTCGGCAATCAATCCAAGAAACAACGGGGCAAAGATCGCACCAATGGGAGCACTGCCATAAGCACCACCCCCAAAGTCTGCCAGCCCATTGGCTCCGAGGCATTGCCCAAGGGTGGCAAACCAGGCACCCCAGGCAAAAAACTGGAAAAACATCATCACAGAGAGTTTAAACTGGGCATTGGGCTTCATAGGGATTTAGTTTGTCAGAGTTTTGAGGTTTCGATCGAGATAAATTTAATTTGCGGGGGAATCATTCATAGCGGCAACTTAAAATCCGAGCGGATGTAAGTTGCCAAATCACATCCGACTGCTTAACTGAATCAATCATGGCAAAAATTACTTTCATCACACCTGACGGAAAAGAAATCGTCGAAGAAAACGGAGTGGGGTCGGTCATGGAGATCGCCCAGCAAAACCAGGTACCTGGCATCGAGGGGGCCTGTGGTGGGTGCTGTTCCTGTGCCACTTGTCATGTGCGGGTGCATTCCGACTGGATTGAGAAAACCGGCCGTGCCACCGAATCGGAAATGGACCTACTCGACCTTGAGTCTCAAGCATGTGACCGCAGCCGCCTGAGCTGCCAGATTGAACTGACCGACGAGTTGGACGGACTGGTGGTCGAGGTGGCTCCCCTGTAATTCAAAACCTTTTTTTCCTTCGCTCAGGGGTTAGGTATCTCGTTGAGCGTGTAGTAGGCATCGGGGTGCCACAACCCCTCACCTTCTTTCGATCGTACCCCTGCGGCACTGAGATGATGAATATGCCCCTTGGTCAGCGGAGAGACAGTCAGGTCCACCGATAATCCATCCGGTGCCACCCGGGCAGAAGTAACATTGGCATCCACATGGTCCACTTCCGGACTGCCGTATTTATGCTGATAAATATAGGTCCATGCCCTGGCCTTATAACTTTCTAAATTAGCCAATGTTTCAATGTCGGCGGGCTCGGTAAATGTGAGTCGGAATCCATGGGGCAATGCCTCCATGGTCTTGGTCTCAAAAGGAACCGTACCATTCCATCTTACCCGTTCCACAGTGAAGGATTTCTTTCCGCGTGAGCCCCAACCACGGTTGGTTCCTCCAATAAACAAAGTACCATCATCTGACATACGCATGGGGACGATCCCGGCACCAAATCCGGATAGAAATTCCCATACCGCTCCCTGCCGTACCCCATTAACCGTTTCCAAATAGACCCGCTGCACTTCTGAGTGCGTCTGCTCGCCCACCAGTACCTGTCCGGCAAAAGGGCCGAATTTTCCTTGGGTATGGTCGGGAATGACAGCGGTGGGAGACTGCCCGATCTCGCCATGGGGAAACTGAACGGCAGGAGGAACAAGCTCGGGGATTAATTCACGTTCTTTGACTATGCGGCTTCCACTCACCGGATCCTTGGGTTGCGGGCCCATATTCGGGGCATTTTTGTAAAACACATTGCCGATAGGACAGCCAGTAAACTTTCCTTCCACCACATGTTTTAGGCAGGAAGTACCGTTCCAGACCCCCTGGTTATCAGTGTAATAAATATTGCCCTCTGAATCGTAACCAATACCCCCAGGCGAACGCACACCGGATGCATAGGGCGACCAGGAACCATCAGGTGCAATCTTTAAGACCCACCCGCGCCAGTTGGAATGGGCACTAAAGGAACCGGTCAGGCAGAGGGTCACATAAACATTACCCTTGGAGTCCGGAGTGGTACCAAATGCATATTCATGGTAGTTGCCATTGATTCCCCACGGGGCAGAAATGGTTTCCACCACATCGGGCTGACTATCCCCATTTCGGTCGATCAGACGGCCATACTGTTCACGGTCTGTGTAGTGCAAGGCCCCCTCTTTCCAGAACATCCCCAGCGGCTCGTGCATACCGTCGAAATATTTTTCCCAGGTAACCTTGGAGAGATCATCCCCATAGGCACCCTCACAGATCCATAGCTCGCCCCGCCGCGTACCCACCAGCACCCGGTCATCCGGCAACAGAGCAATGGATCCAGGTTCCATAACTTCACCAGCCGGCAAGGGAAGAACTTCCCGGGTGTAGTAGGCAGACATTTCAGGGTCCTCGTAATCTGCAAGTGCACAAACACAAGCGAGGAAGAATACGAAGGATAAAAAAGAGGAACGTATCATAGCGTGCGGTATTCGAAAGTGAATTGGTTGGCTCCCCTCTTGAGAGGAAGCTCATACACAAGGCCATTGGGAGCAATCCCCTCAGCAGAAATTACCTCCAGGCCCTCCACTGATTGGCCAAGTGGTGAAAATTTTAGAACCCCATCCTGCTTCGCCACAATTTGCAAGGTGCGCCGTAGCCCCTTATTTATAGGATCGGGTCTGTCATTAATTTTGAACTCTTGATTGTGGTAACAAAAAGTAGGATACAAATTCTCATCCATTTCCATCTGTTTGAAGGCCATGGTCTGACCGGGGAAAGAATTCCCATTTTGCAAGGTGTAGAGCGGACGTCCGATCGGGGGTAATTTTACTCTACCTCTGGCATTCCAGCGAGGAGCGGCGTTAATAAACTCACCCTCCCACAGCATCGCCAACCCGCAGAGTTCCTGGTCAAACACCAGGTTGGTTCCTCCGGGATATCCCACCGCAAAGCTTCTCGAACTGGCACCCATGATAAAATTGCGGAAATGCACCGCTTTTTCACCATCTGGACCAATCATGTGTGGGGAAACCCTGGGACGGGATGCAGACTTTGACTTTTCTTCGCTCAAAAAGGTATTTTTGGCAAAACCCGGTCCTTTGATACCAAGAATCAAGCCCTCACGCCCGGTATACTCCACATATTCAAGGCGCAGTTTAATATCTCCGGGATGCAGGTCAACTTTACCAGTTTTCATCCGCCCGGTCGGGCCCAACCCCTTTACCTCGACCACCTCTTTGTCATTGATGTAGAGGCGGGAGATATCATCCGAGTCCAGGGAAAACTGAAATTCGCCCTCCCGTTTGATTTTAAGGTACCCCTCCCAAACCAGGGTGAAATGCTCCTCCCCTTTGTATCCCCGCAAACTAATCACACCGTCCGGCTGCTTTTCGACTTTTGCTGGTTTGAGTGCGTTAAAATCTGGCATCTGCTTGTACTCTCCGGTGTAAGCACTTCGGGTGAGATTTTTCAGAAGTCCTCCTTCAAAAGGCAGTGGATGATCCTTCAGTAATTCCTGTGTTTTCCAGTAAGTTTCCTTGTCCTGGTATTTGGCCCGCCATTTGGCAACGGTTTTTGGATCAACGGTGGCATCCCTTTTGGCAAGACCATTCATTTCGCGGACAAAGGTTAAGATTCCGGCGATCTGGCGGTCATTGAGCACCGCACCCTGCGGAGGCATCATCAGATTGTATGTTTTGCCAGCCACATCCATTTTGCCCATCACCCCATTAAGTACGATCTTGATCGCCCGGTCAGGCTCACCCTTTACCCAGGCACTCTTAACCAAAGGGGGAGCCGTGCCTTCCACTCCACCCTCGCCCTTGGCACCATGACAGGCCGAGCAGTAGGTTTTGTAGAGCTCGTTATCGTTGAGATTAACAGCATGGATCGGTTGGATGCTCAATACGCACACACACAGGACCATAAAAATAGAAAGCTTATGCATCATTGAATAAGAAATAACTAATAGCCGACATACTACAATTAAACACAAATATTGCGTCTTTATTCTGTCGATTTACGCCAAAACTAACCCGCTTGCTAATCAAATTAATACCCAGATTGGCTTGGATTTTCTCGACTTAGCACAGAGCTGTACCCATTAATTATGCTATGTACCGATGGATAGCCCTTTCTCTTTCCTTTTTTATTTCCCTGTTTTCTTATGCAAGGGAGGATAAACCCAATGTGATCCTTTTTCTGGTCGATGATCTGGGCTACACTGATCTCAGTCTTACCGGGAGCACCTTTTACGAAACCCCCAACCTTGATATGCTGGCCAAGCAGGGAGCCTTTTTTGACAACGCCTATGCTGCCAATCCAGTCTGCTCCCCCACCCGAGCCAGCGTGCTCACCGGCAAATATCCCAGTCGGATCGGGTTAACCAACCACAGTGGCAGTTCAGGTGCCCGTGGGCCTAAGTATCTCCTCGAACCACCCGCTGTGAAAGGCAATATGCCAGCCAAAGACCTCACTGTGGCGGAAGCGTTCAAGAAACACGGTTACAACACAGCCCATATTGGCAAATGGCACCTGCAGGCCCACCACCAGAAAGGCACTGAGCACTACCCCGAAAACCATGGTTTCGATCTCAATGTGGCAGGCCATAAAATGGGCCAACCAGGATCTTTTCTTTTTCCCTACAAGAGTAAACAGCACCCAAGCACAAATGTCCCAGGACTGGCGGATGGTAAGCCGGGCGATTACCTGACCGATGTCCTCACCGACCATGCAATCGAATTTATTGAAAACCAAAAGAACAGTCCCTTCTTTTTGAATTTCTGGTTTTACACCGTGCACACACCCCTCGGTGCCAAGCCTGAGAAACTAAAAAAATACCAGCAAAAAGCAAAGTCAATGGGGCTGGACAGAAACGCACCTCCTGGCATGCCCGTCCACCAAAGCTTTGCTGATTCCCGGCAGGATAACCCAACCTATGCCGCAATGTTGGAAAGCCTTGATGAAAACATTGGCCGGGTTCTTGCCACCCTCGACCGGCTGAACCTGAGAGACAACACCATTATTCTTTTCTTTTCCGACAATGGCGGTCTTTCCACTGGAAGCAGCCAAGGTTCCGTCACCTCCATCCTCCCCAACAAAGCGGGTAAGGCATGGGTCTATGAAGGGGGAATCCGCGTTCCCTTGATAATGGATTATCCTGGCCTTGTTAAAAGTGGCCGCACTATTTCCGAGCCTGTGATCAGCAACGATTTTTACCCCACTCTGCTCGACCTTGCCGGTCTGCCACTCGAACCCAAGCAGCATGTGGACGGTGTATCTCTCAAGCCCTTACTCAACAAAGAAAAACAAAATCTTGGCCGTGAAGCCCTCTATTTTCATTATCCCCACTACCACCACATCAACAGTATGGGCCCATCTGGTGCCATTCGTATGGGGGATTACAAACTGGTTATTAAATATGAGGATTCTTCCACCGAATTGTACAACCTTGCCAACGACCGGGCAGAAAAGATCAATCTAGCACCCAAGAGAATCGGCCTGGTCAAGCAGATGAAGAAGAAATTCGACCAGTGGATCGCCACCTCCGGATCTCTCATGCCCACTCTCAACCGCCAGTACGAGGGAGTTGCCAATCAGGCAACTTTTTACACCCCCGCAAAGGACAAAAGAGGCCTGCATGCTGAAAGTAAAACCAGTGATAAAAACCTGCCCAGGGTCTTCATTATCGGCGACTCCATTTCCGTTGGCTACACTCAGGATGTCATTCATTCCCTGCAGAACCGGGCTTTTGTCACCCGGGCAAAAGCAAACTGTGGAGATACCAATCGTGGCTTGGATGCACTGGACACTTGGCTTGGGGATACCAAGTGGGATTTGATCCACTTCAACTGGGGCCTGCATGATCTTTGCTACCGCAACCCAGAGATAAAAAGTGTGGGCAACCGGGACAAGGTAAACGGCAAACAATCCGTACCTCCTAGTCTGTATGAGAAAAATTTGGAGGAACTGGTCTTACGCTTAAAAAAGACCGGTGCCAAACTAATCTGGGCGTCTACCACCAAAGTGCCGGAGGGAGAACCCGGCCGGATTGCCGGAAATGAGATCAAGTACAACCAGATTGCAGAAAAAATTATGAGAGTGCACGGTGTGCAGATAAACGACCTTCACAAATTAAGCTCATCCTTAAAACCCTCCTTTTTTCGAAAACCCGGAGATGTGCACTACACATCTCAGGGCTCCTCTGTCCTTGGCAATCAGGTGGCCAAAACAATTGCCAAGGCACTGGGTATATAGGTCAATTTTTCAATCTGTTGCGGGGTTGCCCATTAGCTAATCATTTATAAAAATAATCCCATGCGTTTCATGTCTCTAAAACCATCTGTTCTACTATCATGCATTTTGTTAAGCACGACGATCAATCAAACGCTCCTTGCTGACCCTTACGCCAAGTCCGGTAATATTAAACCAAGCATTGTTACACTTAGTGCTGAGGAAGAGGCCAATATTCTCAAGCAAGTAAAGGTGCCTGAAGGATTTGAACTCACCCTGTTTGCCCCCTGGCAATCAGCCAATTATCCAGTTTATGTGGCCGCATCCCCGGGGGGTGATCTCTATGTATCCAGCGACGGGTGCGGATCACTAGGGCGCGACAAAGATCGCGGGCGTGTCCTCCGACTGCGTGATACCGACGATGATGGCCGGGCAGACGAGGTCACCGAATTCATTCCCTCCATTGATTCTCCCCGTGGTCTACTCTGGGACGAAGACCGTCTCTATGTTCTCCACCCGCCCCACCTTTCGGTTTACTACGATCGCGATGGCGATGGCGTATCTGAAGAAAACCGTAGACTGGTCGATAATATTGCCTTTGATTTCAATGAACGTCCGGCCGACCATACCACCAATGGGCTTGATCTTGGCGTGGATGGATGGATTTATATTTCCACCGGTGACTTCGGCTTTATGGAAGCCACCGGCAGTGATGGTCGCAAACTTCAGGTTCGTGGGGGCGGAGTGGTCCGCGTACGCCCGGACGGCTCCGGGATAGAACTGTTCTCCTATGGCACCCGTAATATTCTGGCTGTCCCAACCAGTCCCCTTCTCGATCTTTTCGGCCGGGACAACACCAACGATGGCGGCGGCTGGAATGTGCGCTTCCATCACTTCAGCGGATTGGACGACCATGGCTACCCACGCCTCTATTTAAACTTTCCGGACGAAATTATTGCTCCTCTTGCCGACTACGGCGGAGGGTCTGGCTGTGGTGGTATGTACCTCCACGAACCTGGCTTTCCGGATGAATGGAACCATGCACCCATGACCTGCGACTGGGGAACCGCAGGCCTCTGGCACCACACTGTGGAAAGAACTGGTGCGGGTTTCAAGGAGACCAAAGCACCCAGGCGCTTTATCCAGGTTCCCCGCCCCACTGATGCAGATGTGGACGGGATGAGCCGGGTCTACCAGGCCAGTTGGAAGGGCCCCTCCAGTTTCAATTGGGCAGGTCCCGAACACGGCTATGTGGTGCAGACCCGTCCGAAAGGTTATGATCCGGAAGAACTTCCTGAGTTTTCCAAGCTGACGGACCAGGAACTCATAGATCTGTTCGAAGGTGAAAGCCAGGTTCGTGCCCTTGCTGCCCAGCGGGTGCTACTGCGGCGTAAATATTCTTCCGAGACCACGGGCTTACTCAGGGAATTCTTGGCTGATTCCTCCAAGGAAACCCGCTCACGTGTTCTTGCCCTCTACACCCTATCACAGCGGGGAATTTCCTCCAAAGAATCCAGTCAGGTAATTGATCATCTCCGACCCTTTGCAGAGGATGCGACTCTTGCTCCCTTTGTGATGCGTGCACTCGGTGATATGGGACTTGACCTTCGCACCGCAGGCAAGCCCGGCACCGCTCCGGCTGATTTATTGGCAGCTGGTGCTAATAGTTCCGATCCGCGTACCCGCCTAGAGGCCATTGTTGCAGCTACCCGGCAGGGACTGATGGAAGTGGCTCCTTCGATTGCCAAGAGTCTTGGACACTCCGACGCCACCCTCGCCCATGTGGCTTACCGCGGGCTTGCTCAGCTCGGTGCTCATGAGTCTGCACTGGCAATTTTCCAAAATGCCAACTCCAGCACCCCGCAAATCCGCGGAGCATCGCTTGCTTTAATGCGTATCCACAAAAAAGAGGTGATCGATGCCATGCTTGAAAATCTCAAGGATAAAAAGAATAAGCTATTCCGTCCCTCTTTTGAAATTCTCGCCCGTCTACACCACCAGGAAAAAGCATGGGATCGTAAACACTGGGGTGGCCGTCCCGACACCCGCGGACCGTATTATGAAATGGTAACCTGGGAACAATCAGACCGCATCCTCAAAGCTCTTCGCAATGCACTGTGGAAATTGCCCAAAGATGAAGTCGGGGAATACCTTGCCCTGCTTGGCAGTAACCGCATTCAGGACAACGAGACTTTGAACTCCCTGATCGAATCCGCCAAGTATGATTCCAGTTTAATCCCGGTTTTATCTGCCCAGCTATCTGGTCTTAATGATCCCCCCGCCAACGGGCTCGATGTTTTGGCCGCCGTTCCAGCCAAGGAGAAAATGAGAGGGAGCGATCTTACCACCATCGTAAAATGTTTGCTCAATGGAAAAAACCCACAGTATCTCGGCTCGATCATTGATAGTATTGTGGCAATCGAAGCAATGGGCAACTGGACCGCCTTGCGCCCTGCAAAAGATTTGTACCTCAAGAACAATGCTCGCATAGACGCCTATCAGGCAGAGCTGGCAGAAATTGCCAAAGGTGAGCCTAAAGCCAGAACAACTTTTTGGGCTTACGCTGGGTTAATGGAAATTACCGGCCGATCCAATGCCAATGCCGAGGCCAAAGCGAGTTCCAAGGATCTAATCGATGCCGACTGGGCGGACCCTGCCCGTCGGGTCATCCTGATCAATGCGGCGGTGGATTTAAAGAACCGCAACTACGACGAACAAATTATCCAAGCCACCACAGACAAGGACAATGCGGTGCGTGCTGCTGCCGCTCGAGCCCTGCGTCATTTCAAAATTGATCCCAATGAAGTCGATGCCACACCCAAAGTTTCCACCCTATCGGTCGAAGAGGCACTTGCAATGGTCAACAGCACCAAGGGAGTGGCTGCCCACGGAGAAGCCATTTTTACCAAAGCGGCCTGTAATTCCTGCCATACTGTGAGTGAGGATGAACCTCAGAAAGGTCCCTACCTTGGCAACATTGCCGCGATTTACCCACGAAATGAACTGGCGGAAGCCATTCTTAACCCCGGCAAATCGATTGCTCAGGGATTTGCCACTTACCTGGTTATACTCAACGATGGACAAGCAGTGATGGGCTTTGTCACCTCCGAAACCACCGACCAGTTAATCATGCGTGACATGGCCAGTCAGGAGCACCAAATTGCCAAGGCAGAAATTAAAGAACGCACTAAAATGACTAATTCAATGATGCCGGCTGGTCTGATGCACAATTTCTCGATCAAAGAGTTTGCCTCCCTGCTTGATTATGTGGTCGGCTTATCTCGAAAAGATTAAGTTCACAAAATTGTTTCATCGGGTTGATCCCTCCTAAAACATCAAATCCTTTTTTAAGGTAGAATTTATTACTTTTTTTTTATTTTTTTGCAGCTTTCTTAACTTAATCATATTAAGATTTAGCAAAATCATTCATATTTTTTTTTAAATTTTTTAAAACCAGTGAATCCTAACCTATACAACTGGTAACAAGTCTCTTACGTAAATAATATCCTTCATAAAAAAGGATAAAAAACGTATTATAGGATAACTTTTTTTTACTTTTAGGCGTAAGAAATGCCACTAATTCGTTGTATATTTATGTAAAGCTTTATTACTTTGAAAAACAAACACCAGGATAAACACTCAGATTTTTTGAAACGGCACGCCAAAAGTGAACCGGTTTTTCGAGCCTATATCAGGGCTCAAGTCAACTATTATAATAACCTTTCTGAGATCGTGCAAAATGTTTACATCACCGGTTGGAAAAAATTCAGTGAATTTCGTGGATCTGATGAAGATTTCACCAAGTGGTTCTGTGTAATCGGCCTTTTCGAGACCTTAAAGTACAGGCAAAGCCTCGCTCATAACCGCTTGGTATTTGCAGAAAATTTAGTTAAACAGATTGCCGATAAAGGCTTAGAATCGTCTAATTTGGCAACATCTACTCCCCCCCTTTTTCAAATACCCAATTAACAAAATATTAGTTGACTCACTTTTCCCTTAATTGTACTATATAACAATAAACAGGAACTATATAATTATAACGCAGAAAGATAAAATAATTTATGTATCTCTCCACTATAGAAGCTATGAAGTTATTTGGTTATAAGAACCATAACTCCATCCTTCACCTTGTTAAAACCAAGAGGTTACAGGAATACACTTTAGCAGTGACTGGCAAAAAATATTTCCTCAAATCCGAGTGCCTTGAACTTCTGGGAAAAATAAAAGGAGGAATAGATGGAAGTACCAATTAGTCATTTCAGCGAGCATCCCGACTACCTGCTGACTATGACTCAGGCAACTAAGGTGCTCGGATACAAAGATTACAGAATGGTAAAAAATTTAGTGGACCAAAATTTGTTAGTCCCTCTCCAGGTTCCAGGAAGTAAAAGACTTCGTTTTCGGTACCACGATGTCATGAATCTTGCAAAACCAAGAAAATAAATTCGTGAGTATCCATACCGACAACCCAATTTCCTAAAAGTAAAATTTTCTAACAAATGCCCGACAAACTATCTAACTGGCACAAATATTTCTATCACTATTTTTTGGATTAATTAACAATTCGCTTCTCTCATCATGATAAATATCAATCAAGAGAATACCACCCAAAGTTCGGCCCTCCCAAAGCAGCATTTTTTAACCTTTGCAGACGCGGCAGGGTTACTCGGATCGGGCAACCACAACCGTATCAGCCAACTGGTAAGAGATGGGCACTTACAAGCGTTCAAAATACCAGGTGTGGAAAAACCCCGTGTGCTCAAGTCGGAAGTGTGTGCTCTTGCACTTCCCCAGCTTCGTCATGCGTCTTGAAACAGAACAACCTGACCACGGTTTCACGCTTTAACTTTGAGTCGATTGATCGATATGTCTCATTGGTTGATGCCACAGAAATATTGGGCTTTAATAACTACCAATCAGTCATACACCTCGCTGAGCGCGGCGTCATCACGATATATGACCTCCCCAACACCACCAGGAAACGCGTTCTCTTGAGCGATGTAAGTAAATTGGTCGAATCCAAGAAAAAGAAGGATTTAAGCGAAAAAAATAAAGATAGTTTGAGCAAGGCTAAGTGCAAAAGAAAGCCAGGCAGACCCCGGAAATATGAATTATAACTTTAAGTTTCATCCGCCCATTCTCATAGAACAAACCCGATAAAACTTTGATGAAAGACAACCAGCCTGATACCAAGCTTACCCGTGAATACATCAACTTTACAAGAGCTGCACATCTTCTTGGCTACTCATCGCCTACAATCATCCGTAAATTAATTAACAGTGGTGAGCTCAGAACCTATACTTTTCCGGACACAACCAAGGAAATGGTAGCCAAGCATGAAGTATTGGCCCTAATCAAACCAACTTAGGATACCCAACCCCCGAGCCTTTTAAGTTAAGATGCTCGCCATATACCCTTTTCAGGGGAACTGTTCCACAAACTACTAGATAAGTTCAGGCTATTTATATAGGAAGGGAAACTATAAACCTATGAGCGTGAGGGCAGTAAGAAGGTGGCTGGATTATAATGAGGCAATCAACTTACCCCAAAAACTACCAAGACCACTGCCCGATGAATACTTCCCGAAGCTCAAAGTCAACGAGCGCTGGAGGAAACAAAAATAAGAAGAGTGAAAACCCAGCTTTGCCAGATTGGCGATAATTATCATCGGCAAAGATTCTGAATTAATGGAGTGTATGGGGAGGTATGAACCACCCCGAGAGAAAGCAGCATAACCAATTCCTCAGGCTATATGTAGATAACGAGGAATCCTTGCGCGGGTATGTACGTTCTCTCCTGCCCACTTTGGAGGATGCCCGGGAGGTGATGCAGAACACCGCAGCGATCCTGTGGAAAAAGTTCGATCAACTAGATGATCCAAAAAACTTCCGTAAGTGGGCCTTTGGGGTGGCCCGGTTTGAAGTACTTTCCTATCGAAGGGACAAAGCCCGGGACCGCCATATATTCAGCGAAGAGCTAATTATACAACTCGCAGGCGAGGCAGAAAAACTTTCCGAGCAAAAGATGGACGAAATCAAGGCATTAAAAAAGTGCCTGAATAAACTGCCAGAAAAACAAAGGGCACTGGTGAGCGAAGCCTATTCCGACCAAATCAAAATCAACGAGATTGCCAAACGGGAGGGACGTTCAGCAATGTCGGTTTACAAAGTTCTGCACCGGGCAAGAATGGCCCTGGCAAACTGTGTGCAAAACACCCTGAAGACAGAGGAAGGCTGGGCATGAAATCTGCGGAGCATGATCTCGAACTGACGCGGCGATATCTCGATGGCGATGCCACCCCTGAGGAGATGGCAGAGCTGGAAAAGAGAATGCTCGCCGACCCCCAATTGAGGGAAGACTTTCTACACTATGCCCGGATTGATGCATCCCTAGCCGGAGTGGTCAATGATTCGGGCACCCTACTCGATTATGAACCGGAAAAGAAAAAGCCCCAGATAAGTTGGGCGATTGCCGCAGTGATTGCCCTGGGCTTTTTACTGCTTGCCCAGCTCCTAAACCATCCATGGACAGATAAGAAAAGGCAGGAAGTTGCCCATTTTGGAAAAATTGAAAATTGCCGGTGGACAAATCAGGTAAAAATCCCGCTTTCCGGAGATCCCGTGACTATGGGGCAAAGGATCGAAATTTCCTCAGGCAAGGTGGAACTACTCTATCATAACGGTGCCCGTATGGAACTTACCGGCCCCTGCATTATTGAAACAATTTCGGATAAGGAAACATTTCTGACCATGGGATCAATTGATGTCGTAGCCGACTCCCCTGAATCCCAGGGATTTATGGTACGCTCCCCCACCTCAACTTTTGAGGATCTGGGCACCGCATTTTCAGCATCGGTTGCCCCGGATGGGCTTAGCCGACTGGAGGTATCGGACGGAGAAGTAAACCTGATTGTGGAACATGACCACCAGCACCAGTTACTTGGGGCGGGGCAGACCATGCTGGTGGAACCGGGAGACCGAAAAATTCTTACCCGGATCGAATCGGGGGATGAATCCAAGGATTTCCGGTTTCCCACCATTGTACCCCCAAGCAATCAGGACTATGCGGACATATCCCAGGGCTTTGCTTCGGCCAGTGTGGGCAGGGGTCTCCTCAGATCGCGACCAAACTGGACGGTCAATCCAAAGTTCATTCTCGATGGGAGTGGACAAACCAGCCAGGACTCACCCAAGGAATCTGTTTTTTTTGAGAACGGTGTAAAAAATGGCAGCCTGCTGATCGATCTGGGAAAAGCGATTTCCATTGAGAAAATTAATTCCTATTCCTGGCACCAGCATAACCGTATTCCTGAGCACAATGACAGGGCCCAGCAAAAGTTCACCCTCTTTGGCTGGCCGGGCAGAGAACTCCCCAGCCTGGAGAAACCTGCAGCGAAGAGTGGATGGGTACGGATTGCCCGGGTAAACAGTGAGCAGTTCTTTCATGTCAAAAAACTGGACAACCGACCCTCCCAGCAGGCCTGTTCGATCTTTGCTTCCAAGGGGGAAATCGGAAAGTACCGCTACCTCCTGCTTGAAGTAAATGGACCGACTTTCTTCGGGGAGATCGATGTATACCAATCAGAGTAGTAAAACTGCATCTATGATTCCAAAGTTCGTCTTCGGCTTTCTATTTTTTTTAATCTGTCTGATATCCGCATGGGGCAAAAATCCCAATGTGGTAATCATTCTTGCCGATGATCTGGGCTATGGGGACTGCGAAGCCTTCAACCCAGACTCCAAGATCAGCACACCCAACCTTAACCAATTGGCCAGGGAAGGGATTCGTTTTACCGATGCCCACGCGGCAAGTGGAACCTGCACGCCTTCGCGTTATGGCCTGCTTACCGGGATCAATCCAGCCCGTACCGGAGTCCTCAATACCCTGCTCTCCCGGGGTAAAGCCATCGTTAATGAGGAGGAGAAAACACTGGGAGATTTATTTCGTTCCCAGGGATATCACACCCATATGGTCGGAAAATGGCACCTCGGTTTTGACTATCCAAACCAGAAGAAAAACAAGTGGACAGACCAGCCGCTACCCGCTGGACCCGTTGACCGGGGATTCGATACTTTTTTCGGAATTCATTCCTCCGCCGGTTCCAATCCGATGACCTGGATCGAAAACAATCGCTTCACTGGTGAACCAACCGAGCCCATTACTTTTCCAAAATTTAACATCAAAAGCGAAAGCATGACTGTGAAAACCAAAACTGCCCCCGGTTTTTCGGTTGAGCAAGCCAGTCCCACATTGGTGAAACGGGCAGTAAAAATCATCAACGATCATGCAAATAAAAAATCTGAAAGACCCTTCTTTTTATATTATGCCTCTCCTATCCCCCACCAACCCTGGGCACCAATGAAAAAGTTTGTGGGCAAGAGCGGACTCGGAGCCTACGGAGATTTCTTGATCCAACTGGACTGGGTAGTCGGCCAGATTAATGATGCCCTCAAAAAGACTGGGCTCGATCAAAATACCCTGCTCTTCTTTACCAGCGATAATGGAGTTGGCCCGGTCGCTTACAAAATGATGAAACAGGATGGACATATGTCCTCCGGAAAATTCCGGGGCATGAAAGCATTCCGTTATGAGGGTGGACACCGGGTGCCCTTTATTGCGAAGTGGCTCGGCAAACTGGCAGCAGGTACCACCTCTGAATCCACCATCAATTTCACTGATTTCTTTGCCACCTTTGCAGAGTTGTTAAAAGTAAATTTGGAGAAAGAATTCCCCAGTGCGTTGGACAGTCACAGTTTTTTAACCGCCCTGTATGAACCGGAAAAAAGACTTCCCCGCCCACCAATGATACACCGATTGAATGCCCTGCGGGTGGATGACTGGAAATGGATACACCCTGGCAGAACCACCCCTTTTGAAAAGACCATTCCAGAGGAGTATGAACTGTATGACCTGAAAACAGACCCGGGCGAGCAATCCAACATCGCTGAAAAAAATGAGAAACGGAGCGAAGAATTTTTCAAGATCTACCAAGCCTTTAATCAAAACAGAAAGTTGAAATAAATCTGATGAAACACCCCTTCCTACCTAATCTTAAATTGATTCTCTCCATCATTGGACTGATCACTTTGAACGAAACCGAAGCAAAGAAGCCCAACATTTTGCTGATCTTTTCCGATGATCATGCCAAGCAGGCCCTGAGCTGTTATGGAAACAAAGATATCCAGACCCCTGCCCTCGACCGGATCGCCAAGGAAGGGATGCGCTTCGAACATGCCCTCACTCCAAACTCTTTCTGTACTCCTGCCCGGGCGGCCGCGCTCACCGGGAAATACTCACACCGCAATGGGGTTACGCACCTCAACCAACGCTTCGATGGCAACCAGCAAACCTTCCCCAAGCTTCTGCAAAAGGCAGGATACGAAACCACCCTGTTTGGCAAGTGGCACCTGCTCTCCCGACCCACCGGTTTTGATTATTTCTGTGTTCAAAAAATGCAGGGCAAACCGTGGAACCCCAATGTGTTTGAGCCCCACCACACCTGGATCGACTGGAGCCCAAAAACACAAAGGGAAGCACTGCAGGGTGGCCGTATCATCAAAGGATATAACAATGATGTCATCACCACCGAGGCGATTAACTGGCTCAAAGGTAAAAGAAACCCCAACAAACCATTCTGTTTATTGCTCCATCCCAAGCCTCCCCATGAACCGTATACTCCTCCCACCGAATATGAGGATTTCCTCAAGGATGTGACCATCCCGGAACCACCAACTTTGCTTGACGATTATAAGGGGCGCACTCCGGAAGCAATTGCCGAAATTATGCGCAACAACCGGATTATTCTTCATCCATCGTTCAAAAAAGTGCGTGAGCAAATTGAAAAGGAAAATCCCAATATCTCGAGAAATGAACTGACCCGTAAAATGTACCAGCACTACATCAAGGGATATTACCGTCTGGTAAAATCCGTGGATGATAATGTGGGTCGGGTACTGCGGTACCTCGATGAAAGTGGACTAAGCGAAGACACCCTGGTGGTCTATACATCCGACCAGGGATTTTCCCTGGGTGAGCATGGTTTTTACAACAAGCAATGGATGTATGAGAACCCCATGCACCAGCCCCTGCTTGTCAGATTTCCCGGAAAAATCAAACCTGGGCAAATACACAATTCGATGGTCAATCATATCGACCTCGCCCCCACCCTGCTCGACTATGCCGGACTGACCATCCCCGACGATATTCAGGGGCATTCCCTCAAGGGCATTCTCGAAAACAGTCAGGAAAAAGTGCGGGATGAATCGTACTATCATTTTTACAAGCATGGAAGCACTCTGCCGGAAATGATCGGTATAAGGACCGACACCCACAAGCTGATTCACTATCCGGGCATGACTGGAAAATACCAGTGGGAACTATTCGATCTGGTCAAGGATCCGGAGGAGATGAACAACCTCTATCACAAGCCAAAGCATAAAGAATTGCGCGAAGAAATGAGCGCACGGTTGCGAAAACTTATCCGCGAGGTGGGCGACCCGGTACATGCTCCCAATCTTATGAATGAGGCAAAAAGGACCCGACTGATCGACTGCTTAAAAAAGGGAAGCAGGCAGACGGTGGTGGCATATGGCACCAGCCTGACCAAGGTGGGAGCATGGGTGGATCAGTTGCGTACTGTTTTCAACCAGCAGTTTCCCGGACAGGTCAATCTGATCAATGGGGCCCAGGGAGGAGCGAATTCGGAATGGGGAATGGAAAACCTGCAGGAAAAAGTTTTAAGACACAGACCGGATTGTGTGTTTATAGAATTTTCCATCAATGATGCAGTCGGCGACCGGAGAATGTCTCTCGAACATGCCCGCAACAATTTAAACCAGATGATTGACCGTATCCTCGAAAAAAATCCAGCCTGTGAAATCATCCCCATGGTGATGAACCCGGTGTTTGGAAATGGTCGCGGGAGAAGGCCCAACCTGCCCGCCTATGATGACAATTACCGGGAAGTGGCAAAAGAGCGGGGCTTTCAACTGATCGACCATGGCCCTGCATGGAACCAATTACTGAAGAAAGATCCCGGGCATTTTCTTTTCTGTATGCCTGATACGGTCCACCCCTTGCGGGCAGGTGGGCTTGCGGTGAGCACTTCAGTGATGACCCGGGCATTGGGCTTGCAACCAGGCAAGCCCGAAAAAAGCAAAGACCAACCCTGTTTTGATTATCTATGCCGGATGATGGATAAGAACAAGGACCGGCAGGTAAATGTGGCCGAGTTCGATGCCTACTGGAAAACCAGGTATGATGATTCCGATACCGATCAAAATGGAAACCTCAGCCAAAAAGAATTACATGCCGATCCGCTCTTTCACTACTTGGATCAGGACGGGAACGGAATTATATCTTTTTCCGAGTTTCTCAAAGATATAAAGCCCCATTTTACTGAACTCGACAAGAACGGGGATGGACTGCTCACCAAGGGAGAAATCTGGAACTAATCTCACTTTAATATTTGTGCCTAATTGCACAAAAAAAGTTGCCCCACTTTTTTTTGTGACAAAGATTCATCCTCTTACCAAACAGCCCACATTTAAATGAAAGTAAGAACCCTTCTTATTGTACTTCTTTCCTGTATTTGGATCAGTAGTTACGCCAAAGAAACGAAACGTCCCGCACCCACCATTGCGGATGTCCCCTATGCGGAATACGGGCGGACCAAGATTGATTTATGGCAGGCCGAAGGAAAAGGTGCACGACCCATCATGGTATTTATCCATGGTGGTGGATGGAGCGGCGGTGGTAAGGATAAAATCTCCGCATCCGAAATTGAAAAATGTCTTACCCATGGTATCTCGGTAGCCAGTGTGGGGTACCGTCTACTGGGCACTGCTATTTTGCCAACCCCTGTGCATGATGCCGCCCGTGCGATCCAGTTTATCCGCAGCAAATCAAAGGAGTGGAACATCGATAAAAACAGGGTCATGCTCACCGGGAGCAGTGCCGGTGGTTGTACCTCCGTCTGGCTGGCCTGTCATGATGATCTGGCCAATCCGAATTCAAAAGATCCAGTGGAACGGGAGTCCACCCGGGTGCAGGGAATCTTTGTCAGGGGTGCCCAGACTGCGATCGATCCGAAGTTGATCGAGCCATGGATTGGGAAAAATGTTTTCCATTCCATGACCTATAAATCCGTGGGTGCTCAAACCATTGAGGATGCCCTAAAAAATTATTCAAAGTTCGAACCTCTCTACAAGGAATTCTCCGGTTACTATCATCTGACCAAGGATGATCCACCAATCTATATGAACTACCGCAGCGATATTAGCCTGCCCTCGAAAAATATTGGGCATGGCATCCACCACGGCATGTTCGGGATCAAACTGAAGGAAAAATCGGACCAGGTCGGGCATGGAAAAGTATTTCTCGAAATTGGAGGAAAAGACGAAACAGGAGCACCCCTGAAATGGAAGGATCCTGTACTTGAAGTTCTTATTGGTAAATCAAGTTGAGACGATCCAGATATTATAACCGGCTACTGATCCGGGTTTTCATATTTTTGCCCGTCCTGGGTATTGGGCATATCTATGCAGCGTCTACGACGGACAAACTGAATGTCATTATCGTGATGACCGATGATCAGGGCTGGTCCGATCTTGGCTGTCATGGACATCCCATCGTACGCACACCCAACCTGGACCGAATGCACGACCAAAGTGTGCGGTTCACAGATTTCCATGTGGATCCATTTTGTGCCCCCACCCGGGCGGCCCTGATGACCGGGCGGATCTCCCAAAAAACCGGAGTAACCTCGACCTATGGCCCGCCCAGCCTTCTCCCCTTGGACGAGGTACTGATGCCCCAGTATTTTAAAACTGCAGAATACCAAACAGGGATATTTGGAAAGTGGCACCTCGGGGGAAATTATCCCCGCCGACCCATGGACCGTGGATTTGATCACTGGGTGGGACTTGGAAATGGGGGCCTTGGTATTTCGGATGATCTCTGGGACAACGACCGTATGAATGACCGCTATTGGCAAAATGGAGAGGTTGTCAGCAGGGAGGGTTTTTGCACCGATGTTTATTTTAGGGAGGCGATGTCTTTTGCCCGAAAAGCGAAGACGAAAAACGATCCATTCTTTATTTATCTCCCCACCAATGTGCCCCATCGGGATAACAATGTACCCAGTGCATGGCTCACTCCCTACCTCGATGCGGGATGTAACCTCGACCAGGCAGCCTTTTATGCGGGGATCGAACGAGTGGACTGGAATATGGGCAGGCTGATGAAATTTTTGGATCAGGAAAACCTAACTGATTCCACCCTACTCCTTTTTCTGACTGATAATGGATCCATCCTGCCCCAGAGAAAGCCGGGCACTGATATTGACCGCATCTCCGGGATGCGCGGGATGAAAGGAAAATTATATGAAGGTGGACATCGGGTGCCCTGCTTTATCCGGGGACCGGAAGAAGTTCTAGGGAAGCCACGCGATATCGATCCCTTTACCGCCC
>MDSZ01130425.1_pt1 | contig 21821 bp, 19 predicted proteins | sample 811201 | NCBI WGS metagenome assembly MDSZ01 (sample SAMN05326647, study PRJNA326480) | marine metagenome | isolation source: seawater | place: Indian Ocean: North | collected 2010 | reverse complement strand
AGTGATCTGTTCATTAAAATCACTGGCAGAAGTATTCCAATCAATTTTATATTCAATGTCCCAATATGGTTGTATGTTTATTTTACTATTTTTAATTTCAAGAAAGTGACCTGGTTGTAATTGAAAAATTTGATCAAAAAGAGTGTTGTTTGAAATACTGTATTGAAAAATTAAATATTCTGAAAAAGCCTCTTGGTTAGTATTTATTTCTTTTAGAAATGGAATCAAAGCCTTTGCTTCAGATGCAAAATAAAAATTATTATCGATATGAGTATAATGAAATGGTTTAATTCCAAAGCGATCTCTTGCACAAAAAAGAGAACCCTCATTTTCATCCCAAATAGCAAATGAAAACATACCCCTTAAATCATGTATAAAATCTTTGCCGTAGATTTTATAGCCAGCAATAATTACTTCGGTATCGGAATTTGTTGTAAAGGAAAATTTTGAAGAGTATTTCCTTTTAAGCTCTTTATAATTATATATTTCGCCATTATACGTAATAGAAATATTATCCCTCCGCATTGGCTGTGCAGCGCGATCTTCAAGATCAATAATTGATAGCCTTCTATGGCCGAAACCAACTGATTTATTATCATTAAACCAAGCTCCCTCCCCATCTGGGCCTCTGTGTTCTTGCAAATAATTCATAGCTTGAATGTATTTACTTAAGCCTTTTTGAGGTTTATTGAGAAGATTGTAAACCCCTGATATTCCGCACATAGTCTAATTTTCTATTTGATGAACTTTTTTATGAAATTTTTGATGAATGATAACACGGCGCTGTTTGAGTTAATTGCTTTAATGTAAAGATATTTTATTAAGCTAGTAGATACATAGTTTATCTGAAAGAAGTTAGACTTTTCTTCGGATACACCAAACTCAGAAAAAATTGTCTGTAAATTATCATCGAAAATTTTAATAAAGTTTTTCAAAGTATATTCATCGGATTTAAAAAATAAATCAAAATTGTTTTGAATAATTTCTTTAACTAACTTTTTGTCTTCCATGCAGGATATTACCTCACCTAGATTAGAAAAATCCTTTTCCAAACAAATATAGTTTTTGTTTGGTATTAAAATATTGTTATATTTTCCAGGAAACATAATAGGACAAACTTTCATTGATGACGCTTCAAAAATCCTTGGTGAAATGGTTCGATAATGAATATTGCCCTCATGCTTTTCTAAGTGAGTAGAATATGCTTCACCTTCTGTCATTACACCCTTACTAATTTCATCAATAAAGGGTTTATAAATTTTTCCTGTAAAGTCAAATATGGAAACTCCTGCTTCGGTTCCAAGTGTAAATCTTGAATTGCCTAGATGTTTAAACCATTCTTTCCCATATACTCGATCAGATTCATCTGTAGAAATATTTAGATTAAGATTACTTAACTCTTCTCTGCGTAGGAAATATTCCCCAATTTCATGCTTTTCTTGAGAACCTCTTCCCATGTAAATAGGCAAATTTCTGGCTCTATAAAAAATATCAATAGTTCTGTCTGAAAATTCTTTAATGTAGCTTTTATAAATTGAGTAATCTCCTACAAAGCCAGTTAAGGTTTGATAAACATCTACTCCTTTTAACTTACTTTTGAAGAGAAGTTCATGAAACTCTTGATCGGCAAGAGTATAAATTTGGGAATATCCAATGTCCTGAATAATCTCTATTCTTTTATCATGATGTTGATGTTCGTCTTGAAAAAAATAAATCTTGACTGCGTCTTGCTTGGAAGCAAATTCCACAATCTCTTCTCTAAGATGAAACGGATAAGATCCAAAAATAGAATAATGAAAGATAATGACATCAAATTTTTGTCTAAAAAATTTAGAGGATGGTCTATAAAAAGTATTTAATTCTAGAAAGTTTCCTTTTGAAAATTTGTTAAAAGATTTAAGGTGTTCTTTTATTGTAGATTCGCTGTTAGCGGGAGATTGATGATATAGCAAAAGGTTCGTTGTCATTTTTCTCTATGAATAAAGCTTAAAATACAGATAAACGTTAAAATTGATTAACTTCAACTATCTATAAACATTATTAAATAAAACCATTCATTCTGAAATCATGTATAAAATTCACGGTTAATAGGAATCTCAAGCTAATGCTAAATTGATTTTAAAAGAGAGATTAGAGGATGAATATTCTTGTTAACATCAAAAAAATCTTTAGCAAATTCCCTCGAATTATTTGAAACTTTTTTTCTATATTCTTCATCTATAATTAATTGCCGAAGAACATCCTTAATGTTAAAAACATTTGCTTTAACTATTGGTATGGATTTTATTTCAGGATAATAATTGTGGAAATTCTTTATCCAAGATTCTCTTAGATAACAAATAACAGGCTTGCCTAAAGACATTGTTTCGACTCCAGTAGAACCCCACCATCCATAAATAAGCTGTTCCACAACAATGTCGGCTTGAACTTGATAATATTTCATATCTTTTAAATGTTTATCTTTAATAAAAATATATTTTATTTTGTGCCCTTCATTTCTAAGCTCTTCAATTGCTTTTAGCACCTGAGGTGAGCCTTTTATATTTTTTTTATTTTCACCTCTATCCTCATCAAAATATGAATGCAATATTAAAAGCTCACCCTTTTTTTTATTTAGTAAATAATCTTCAGGGACGGTTAGATTTGGATCCCATAAATCTAAGTCCAGACTCTTATATTTAATATGAGTTGCTTTAAATTGACTGGATTCATCGACATCAATCCCGACTAATGCATCCAGGTAGTTTTTCATTAAATTGAAACTTTTTATATTTTTTTTGTCATTACACTCCCAATCCTTCCAAGCGCAATTATTACAAACATTTCCATCATCGAACTTTAAAAAATTAGCTTGCGTTTCATAATCCCTGCAACCAGATGGTACTAACAAAATTTTTATACCAAATATTTTGCATAGAAATAAAAACAATGAGAAGTTCTTCTTTTTTATAAAGCGATTAATAAGTCTGTCTATAAATGAATTGGTAAATATTGCTATGTTTCCATAATAAAAATGATATTTATAACATCGAGCAATATTAAAGAAGAATTTTAACTCAACGAATATCCCGTTTAAGCGAGATAGAAATTTTCTTGATGCGTTACGTCTGAAAAAATATACATCGTTTTGATAAAGTAGCCTTTTGTTATGACCTTCATGTGCAATTATTTCTGCTTTCCAACCAAGATCTCTGAATTTATCTCTCAATATAAAAGAATTATGGTAATCAGGGTTTATAAATAATATAGATTCTTGATTCATACTTTAGATTACTGATGCTTTTAGTTCTTTATAGGAGGATATAAATTTCTTTACGAGTAAAGAAGAGGAAATTATAAAGATAACAGATATAACAATAAAGTAGTTTGGAATCTGCTCGTAGAATAAGCACAAGAATGATATTGGATAAAAAATTAAGATTGCCTGAAATGCTCTGAAAAAACTAAAATTTTCTAAGGGATTGTATCTTAGAACTAACATATAGGCTGCTATTACCATAAACATGTAACACATCAGTGTAGATATAGCTGCTCCTTCTTTTCCAATTTTTTGAATTAAATAAATATTTAATATTACATTTAAAATGGCAGCAATAGTTTCAATAATTAATTGAAGAGCTGTTTTATTTTTCATAAGTAATCCCATTAGAAAAATTATATAAGGTCCTTTGAGAGCATATGCAAAAACTACATAGGGTACGATAGTGTATGCAGAATGGAACTCAATTGGGGTAAGCAATTGAAGAACAATGGGTGCGAATAAAGAGATAAATAATACAAAAATTAATGAAATGTATAGAAAAGGATAAAATACTTTAGAACAAATTAATTGGCCTTTTCCTTTCTTATTATTACTAAAGTAAAAAGGTGGCCAGGACAGACTAAAACCATCCACTAAAATCATTATGAATAAAGCTCCTTGATAGCCCAAGTTGTATAGGCCAACTTCAGATAACGGTAAATAAATATTTAAAATATATCTATCGGATGAATCAATGAAGAAAAATGCAAATATAGCTAATGTTAAAGGGAGGCTAAACTTAAGTTGCTTACCTAAAATCGAACGGTCAAAGCAAAACTTATAGTTTTTAAGAGAAAAGTGATATACAAATGGTATTAATAAAACTTGGCTTAACAAGCCAGCCTCGATTATCCCAGTTAGCCCTCTTTCGAAATGGATTAGAAAGGTAAGGCTTGTAAAAGTAGTAAAAAAAATTTGGATAATATTTAATTTTAAAACTTGATAAACTTTTTTCTCAAAAACCAGAACAGCAATTCCAGTTGAGTTGAAATTAGAAAAAAAAAGAGTGATTAGAGAAATAATAATTAAATAAGAATAATCTTTGATACCAAAGGCCAATACTGAAATTTCGTTAGAAAACATTATGAGAAAAGAGATAACCAATGAAGATAGAACCATGATAAATATTAAAGGTGACCAGATTACTTCATCTTTAGTCACATTCTCTTCATCATAAAAATAAATATACCTGCTAATTCCATTGGTTAGAGCCAAAGTGGTAATAGTCATCAATATTGCACTGAATATAGCAATAATAGATATTACTCCATAATCATCAGGGCTTAAAAATCTAGTATAAATAGGTATTAAAATTACGGATAAATATTTGTTAATAGAAGAACCGAATGCAAGTATTAAGGTATCTCTGCTGAGGGAGAAAGTAGGACTATTTGAATTACTCATCAATCTAATTTTAGATTTAACAATTTATAATTTTTATTAAATCTTCGCTTCCTACATTGAATAAAGCATCTATTACTGACAAACCAGATATAAATTCCTTTGTTCCTCTTTGATCGTATATTGGGTGCATATAATTCTGAAATTCAAGATTAATCCCTTGCTCTACAAATTTTTCTTCTTCTAGATAAGTTTCAGATCCACCACCACATAAATATACCTGTCCGTTTAATTTCTTTGTGTAGTCAATTAAAGCCTGTGTTGCAAAAGATTCAATATCCAATGCAGAAGATAAGACTATCTTGCCTGTATCTATATTGAGAATTGCACAAAGCTTCTCAATTGCATTTAAGTTGTATTGAGAAATATTGTCGTTTTTGTAGAGTATCAGATCAAAAATTTCCTTGGAATGTATTTTATAAAAAGGATGCTTTGAATAATTAGTTTCTAGACTTTTTATAAAATTCTCTCTCCAAGGTTTAGAGGTTTTAAAATAGCTTTCATTAATACTTCTAGTACCAGAGAAATCTCTATCTAGATTAGCTGAAACCCATCTTTGCTCTCCAGATAAAATAAGTTTGACTCTATTTTGCCATGATCCACCCTTCTTCTGTAATTGTGCAGTGTCGTAAATTATAAATTTATCAGCAATTGCAATCTTGTTAAAAAATCCTAGCCAGGGAAAAAAGTTTGGTTGATGAATTCCGATTTTCATAACAAGTTATTTGCCTAATATAAATACAATTCTATTTCGAAAGATCTTAAGTTTTTATCATATTCTTAACAATTTAAAGCTGAAAAAAATCACTCCATATCTATAAGAGGATTCTTTTAGAAACTCATAAAAATAAAGAGATAATTTACTTTCAGTCTTATTCAGACATATTTTAAAGATATAAAAAAAGGGAATCATCTGAAAATTTATAATTTTTTTCCTTAGGAAAGATAAGGAAAATAATCAGGTTTAAATGGCTTTTTTTTAATTTCATACAAACTTTCATTGAAATTCATGAGAATAATACCCTATTCTTGTGACTTACGATTTATTTAGATATTTCTAAATTATTTTCATTATCAGACCAGAGGAATTCATTGCTTTTTGAAAAATAATCTTTTGTTTGCTCTTTAGTTTTTTTTGAAATTTTGAAAGATAATATTTCATATTCTTTATTCAGAAGCTTACAAATAAATGAAATCATAGCTGGCAAAGTATTGTGTTCGTTAGTATTAAATACTTTGTGCACTCTGAGATTGATGTTTTTTTTATCCCAATTAAGATTTTTTAATTCAAAATCAATTTTTACTTCTTTATTTTTTTTACTCAATCTTAAAAGTAAAGTTTGACTTGGAGTAAATTTTGACTCCAATTGAAAAGGAAGTCTTATAGATTTATCCAAATTCATATTTCTAATTTTTAGGTCCATAACCTTTAAAGGGTGAAGATAGTTTTTAAAAAATTTCTTTTTATTTGACTTATCGACATAAAAAGCTCCAGGATGAGGTCTTCTAAGCGCCCTTATTAAATTATAGATATCAATACATTGAGATGACCATGTAAATTTTCCATCTTCAGGCTTTCTCCTCCTAAAATATTTTGCATTTGTGATATTTTGATCTACAGATTTCCAGGCAAGATTTATTGCTTTTGGTATAAAATTTTTTACCATGCGCTCTGTTTTTTTTAAAATTTTTTCATTAATTTCTATCCAAGAATCATAAAAATCCAAGGGAATTTCTATTCTTTTGACTATTTTGCCTTCATCAATTTTTGAACTTATCTCATGCATTGTGACTCCCGTTTTGTTAGCCTTGCTTAAAATAGACCATTGAGTGGGATTGCTGCCTCTGAATTCAGGTAAAAGTCCTCCATGAATATTTAATGTCTTTTTTGCTAGAGATAAAACATCATCTCTAATAATCATACTGTATGAATTTGACCAAATAAGATCAGGACTTATTAGTTCTATTTGTTTAACAAAATTAGGGTAATCTGAAGAATTGTATTTGGGCTGGATTATAAAAGGAACTTTTAAGTAATTTGCAATCTTTCTTAATTCCTTGTGATACTGAGGCCTTATTGATGCTGCAATAATTCCTGAAATATTATTTTGCGGAATATATTGAATCAATAAATTAATTCCGCCAGTATCACCAAACAATAATATTTTGAATTCTTGCATTGGGTAGGCTTAGGAAGAAATATTATTTCTTCCAAATTCTTTTAGTCCCTCATCATAAAATTCTATATTTTTATCTTTTCTCCCTTCAATAGCCCTAATAATCCTATCTCTAGGTTGCATTACTTTATTTTGCCACCAGTTTGGATGAGTTAAGATGTGAAGATTTTTGTCATTATTCTCTTCAATAAAGTCTAGCAATCTTCTATGCCTCCAGTAGCCGTTTGAATCAGAGCAGTATGTGGCATTTTGCTGTAATTTTTTGCTGTAACAATTGATCAAGCCACCATATTTTTGCCTTTGAAGGCCTAAAGTAAATTTATTTGGATTATGAAAACTAAAAACAGTAATTTTATGATCAAAAAAATTTTCCAATATTTTTTTTTCGAAATTAATTTTTTGTTCATGCTGTCTGATATTTTTTATATTGTAATAATCTGAATCAAAGTGTAATCCGATATCATGACCTAACTGAATAATTTTTTTTATTAGATTTGTTTGTTGATTTTCAAATATATTATAAAACCTGCTATGAAGGTTAATAAAGTATGTCGATTTTACATTTAACCTATTTTCTATCTTTGCTAGCTTATGAGCTCTGTTTATTGAGTAATCGCAGTCATGCCTCCAAAGAACAAATTTTTTAGCTGCATTAATTTCTTTATAAAAAATAAATTCATGGGTTTTTTTTAATTTAGTAATAATTTTTTTATATTTTGATTCAGTAAAATCCTTAGCATGACCTTTGTAATTATTCATATTCATACGAATCTTTCTCTGATAGATTTAATAATTTCATTAGGGTGAAACTCCTTTCCGTCAATTTCTACAAGATTCACTTGGACTTTCCCATCACTAGAAGATACATGAATTGATTTTTCGGAGATATTTATAATTTGACCAGGAATAGCGAGAAAATTTTCTTTATCCTTAATAACCTCTGCATCCCATATAATTACTTTTTTTTCTTCTAAAAATGTAAAGGCCCCAGAATAAGGCTTATTTGAAGCATTTATTAGTCGTATTATTTCCTCAGAACTTTTGTTCCAATTAATTTTTCCATCTTCAGGCCTTCGAGGATAAGTTCTCAAAATATCTTCATTATTTTTAGACTGCGCTTCGAGAATAAAATGCTTATCTATCTTTAGTTTTTTTAATGCCTCAATAAAAAGTTCAGGCGCTCTTAAATTCATCCAATCATGAATTTGGGTGATCTTTGTATTTTCATTTATTGATAAATAATCTCTTTCAATAATGTCTCCACTATCAAGTTCTGAGCCAATCATTTTGTGAATACATAATCCAACCCTTTTTTCTTTATTTAAAATTGCCCAAGCTTGGCATGCGTTTCCTCTATATTTTGGTAAATCTCCCCCATGAGCATTAAGAATGCCAAGAGGAAACTCATCAATTATTTCCTGAGGAATGATAGAAGAATAATTAATACTGACTGCTATATCTGCTTTTGTTTTTAAAATTAAATTCTTATGCTTGGTTATTGGAAGACCTTTTGCAAAAGGAATTTTTAACTTTTGGGCTATTTTCTCAAAATCAGATGACGTTTTTTTATATTCAGGTGCTTCTTTTGAGGAAAGAATAAGGACTATTTCATGACCATTACTAATTAACTTTTCTATACAGTCATAAAGAATTTCCGATCTACCAATTAATGCAACTTTCATAAATCTTTTTAATTAGACATATATTCTAATAATTTAATGAATCTAGTTCTTGTACCAACGCCCTGATATCTGTGATTTATTAGTTCTTTTGGATTGCTATGATAAGGTCTTGTTCTTTCATATCTTTCTAGAGACTCGGTATTTAAAAAAATATGTAGAGGATGGAAGCCATACATTCTAAGACCATTATGAGGTGAAAGTAATTGACTAAATTCATAAGAATTGTAAGAAACACAAGCGTAATCATCTTCCCAAAATAATGGAACCTTTGTTATACCATTCCAAATTTTCCACGGTTTGAGTGGTTGCATCTGCTCAGCATCTATTAACGTTGAGCATTCATGTGTAATTCCTTGATTAACTAAACTTTGCATTATGTTAGAGGAATCAACTAATGAGTGGCTTTTAGAAACTTTAGAGTCAGGAAAAATAGACATTAAATTTTTTATAACTTCATCTACATTCTTTCCTGAGGAAACATCTCCTTTAAGTAATGGGACAAAATTTGGGTGTATTCCTATTTCTATATTTTTAGATTTTTCTAAGTTCTTTAAAGCTGCAGATTCGTGAGTACAAAACCATGTTGAATCTATTCCATATTCATCAATTAAACTGGCAGTGTCATCTATATATTCTTCATGAGACCAATCCACATCAATCTCTACTAAATTTACGTTAACTAAATTCTCATGATCATTTGAGTCAATATCACACACCTTCATTTATAAGCTCGTCTAGAAAAAAAATTGAAGAATTTTTGAGACTCTTATTTTTTTTTATATTTTCTTCCATTATTTTTTTGAAAGGCTTAGAGCAGATAACAAAGTTATTCACTCCTTTTAAGGCTGCCTCTTCCCTGCTGATAATTTTAATAGGAATATCACATATATATCTGCCTTGAACTTTTTTGTTATCATCAATAAAGAACAGATTATCTTCTCCAAAACATAGAATACTACTAATATAAGGAATCGCTCTTAAAGGCGGATAAAATCCGATTTTTATATCTTTATTTTCTTCCACAAATTTATATAAAAATTTACTTACATTCTTATAACTTGAAGAGACTTTATCAAAAAAAGATTTAGATTCGTTTTTAGTTTTCATTTTTAGTTCGTTAAGTAGATTTTCTTTTTGGAGATTAAATCTTTGGTCGTTTTTTTTTGCAAAGCAATGGAGAGTTCCTGTTTTATTGGAAATAGTTACTTCTACCTCATCAAAACCTGTTAAGTAGAGAAGGTATTCCATAGAGGTTTTTGAAAAGTAATTTAAATGCTGATGCATACACATAGATAAATCTTTTTCTTTTATGTGAGATGTACAGTCTGGCACTACAAAGATTAAAACGCCATTATTGCTTAAACACTTATATGACTGTTTTAAAAAGGTAAAGGGATCATCTATATGCTCTAAAACATCATAGTGAATTATTGCATCTATGTCTTTCAGCAAGGTCTCATCCTTGGGAGGAAAAAAATCTTTTATTATTTTAATATTGTAATTTTTACCCGCTTTTTCTGAAACTGGACTAGGATCTATTCCAATTACTTCATGCCCAATTTCTTTAAGTGCACGTAAAGTAAAGCATCCTCCTGCACCTATTTCACATATTTTTGAATTTTTAAGTAACTTAGCTTTCAAGAATTCAATAAATTCTGGAAAATAAAGATCAGCCAGAGGATTATCGTCTTGAAGATAACCAATGTTTTCTTCTTCTTTGTAGATTAAATTCAAAATCTTGAGAAGTTCATCATTCAAATTTTGACTAATACCTTCCCAATCCTCATTTATAGATATCTCTAAAGGAAAGTTTTGTGGAATGCCATCGATAGGTGATATCTTCTCAGATTCTCTCCAAAAAATCGGTAAGTCATCCAAAATAAAATGATTCATTTGAGTATCTCTGATTGTAACCTATGAGTTAATGTAGGAGTCTGCATTATAGAAGAATTAATAGGATTTGAATTCATTAAGATCACGTTTTTAAACTTTGATTTAATCTCATCTTCAACTTGTTTGCATTGATATTTATATCCTTGCTGAAAAGTAATTGGCCAAGGTGAAAACTTAATTTCTGAAAAAGAAATTTTATTTTTGTCATCTATAACCCCCATTTCTTCTAATCTTTTTATTAAAAATATTTCATCATACTCATCAACAGATGATAAAAGTTCGATAGATCCAAATTCTTTTGACCTCTCTCCCACCAAGCCTCTATAAAAAGTAATTCTGAAGATAGGATCATCTTCATAACTAAGCAAATAATGAAGATTTTTAGATAAAGTGCCACCATCATATGCAAAGGCAACAAACGAACCATTAAAAGGTTTTGGTTTTATACCTAAATCGGTTTCTAAACTTTGCTGAAATAATTTGTTGGGTATACACCAAAAAACTTTTTGTTCCTTTTTGCCCTCAATTTGCAAGGAACTTTTTTTTAAATTTATGATTTCCTCTTTAGCATTTAAAATGATTTTAATTCCTAGGCTAGAAGCAAATGAATGTAGTGCAAGAATCAAGCTATAGATTCCTCCCTCAGTGGGATAAATAGTACTCACATTTTTATACAGCTTCTTAGGAATATTTGAAGATTCCTTAAAAGCTATTAAATTCCATAAAGATGGCTCCTGAAGCAATTGAAAATCACTAACTTCTGGAACATTAATTCGATCTAGAGGCAAGGGAGCTAAGGAAATTTGAGATAAATTATCTAACGATTCACTGTTAGTAAATTTTTCGGCTATTTTTTTTATTTTCTCCCAAATTAAATTTCCGTATCTTTCTTTATAGTACATTTCTAAATCATCTTGGTAATCCTTGAGGGAAAATTCATTGTTTGATTTAGTAAGTTCGTCTTTAAGTTTTTCAATTGACCAATTGCCTATATTGATTTCAGGAAATATTGAATTTGAAACACGACCATTTTGAAATGATTTAGAGATATCATGATTAGGCCATTCAAATTTATTATATTTAATTTCCATGAGTCCTAAGGAATCTTTAACGATATCATCAGCCCATTGGATGCCGGTTTCATAATAAGTTTGCATACCATAATCAATAAATTGATTTTTAAATTCAAAAGATCTGCTATTACCTCCCATATTTGGTCCAAAATTAATCAAAGTTACTTCTTCTTTTGGATATTTTTGCTTCAATCTTATTGCTGTTATCCAGGCTAATATATTACTACCAACGACTGAAAACATTAGAAGCCCCTTACAAAGAAATATTTATATTCCTGCATTAATATCTCTGGATCAATTTTCTCTAGCTCATCATTTAAAACAAAGCAATGATAGTTATAATCTTTTGTTTCTGAGCCAAATCTCTCTTTAAATCTAAGAAGATCTTTTTGTGAAGACCAAGATGCTCCAAAATTAAAAATCTTCTTCCCTTCCAAGGACATTTCATAAAGACAGTGATGAATAATTCCATAAATTGCATTAATTCTTCTACCTTCTTCAGTAATAACTGGGGTCCAATATTCAACTTCATCGCCTATAATAAAATTTAATAATCCTCCAACCCTTTTATTATTTTTATAGCAAACAACTAACTCATATCTATCCTCATTATATGAATTAGGAATAGATTCAAAATAACTCCATGGTTTTGAAAGACCATTTTTTGAGGATATGGCTTTTTCGTGATTCTCAAAAAGCCATAAAAGATTATCCTTGAAATTATAATCTTCAATATTATATTTCACGATGCATGCATTAGATTTTTTGAACTTTCTGACACAATTTCTAGTTTTCTGATGGTATGTCATCAAAAGATCATTTTCATTGAAGTTTGATTGGAGAAACCTTACGCAAGCGGTTCTATTTATTTTTTGGTAACAATTTTTAAAAGATTTTTTTAAACAAGAGATTAAATCATTAGAAAGTGTATTTTCATTTTTGTCGCAATAAGGATTTTCGATAATATTTAAAGAGCTTAAATTCATATTATCTAAATGATCTGCTAGCTCTTGAATTGATTTTAATTCAATCTGGCCAGGATAATTTTTTAATTTTTTTTTAAAGCCTCCATGTGAACCAAAAAATATTCCAGAATTAAGTATTTTCCCAAACTTACCATTTGCTTCAAAGAAATTCACATCATAGCCATCAATAGTAAAGACATGATGTTTTGAATTAGTAAACTTTATCAAGTGGTTTATGTAATCGTCAGAATAATAATGATTCAACATTATAGATAAACCCTTACTGTATATTCATAAGGAAGAGGCCTAAGAATTAATTCAATTTCTCTAGAGTATGAATTTAAAAAGTTTATCAAGGGTTCATAAGGTTGATGCCATGCACCATCTTGAATAAAATCAACATCCGGTCTCATAAAATCTATTGCTACATAAATTGGTGAACAATTAAAAAAAGAATCAATTTTATTGAAGACATAATCTTGATTTTTATTAATATCCTCATAATATTTTATGTTGAAGACTCCACTTGCCACAAAACAATCAAATTTTTCTAAAGGGAGAGATTCATTACCTATTAACTCAACATTCCTACCTTTTTCTAAAGCTAAATCTATCAAACTAGGTACAAAATCTAAGCCTTTATATTCCAAATTAATCTTTTTATTTATAATGTATTCTTCTAAGTGAGCAAGCCCACATCCAAAGTCACATAGACTTAATGTTTCTTTTGTAATTATATTTTTTAAGGGTGAAATTAAGTTGTTAAATCTTATGTCTTGCCTACCTTTTGGCCACAATAATGACTCAGGGCTATCTCCATATTTTTCTACAGCTTTTGAGTATTGATTTTTTATATGTTCAAATTTATCTTCCATAATTAATTTAAAGTATTTTCTAACCAAAACTCTGTATTGAGCAGTGACCAAATAAAAAGCCTTCTATTCACTTTCCCGTTAGTATGTTCTTTAACAAGTTTTACAACGGAATTGTAATCCAAGAAACTATAGATCCTTGCATCTTTTTTAAGAATTTTTCTCTCGACAAAATCAATACTTTCTCCTTTGAACCAACTTGCATCTGGTGAAGAAAAACCTTGTTTAGGAGCATTATGAATATCTTTTGGGACATATTTAGACATAACATCTCTTAAAATTTTTTTTCCATCATTTGTTTTTTGAAAATAAAGCTTCTTTTTTCCTCCTGCTTCATTTTCGTTTAAAGATATATTTTTCTTAAGATTGTCTAATTTTAAGTTAACAGGACATTTCATAGCGAATTCCACTAAATCATTATCCAAAAAAGGTACTCTTGTCTCCAAACCATGTGCCATGGAAAGTTTGTCTTCAACTATAAATAGCCCATGAAGAAATGTTTTAGCCTCAAAATATAGTGAATGATTTATGAAGTCTTCATGTGAATTCAATTCGTTTTCATGGGAAGAGAAAACATTCTTGAAGATATCTCTCGTCCAGATATTTGAGACTTCGTTTTTTATTGGACTGAATAAATTTTTTAGATCTTTATTGCTTACCAGTCTTTGCCAAAATAAATAATATTCATCTATATAATCATCAAAATTTTTTGAACCTAAAGCCTTAAAATATCTCCAAGGGTAACCTCCAAATAACTCGTCTCCTCCAGCGCCAGATAAAACAACCTTGACAAATTTACTTGCTAATTTTGAAGCATAAAAATTTGGATAGCTTTGTCCTACTCTGGGTTCCTCTAAATGATAAGCAAGTTGAGGCAGACATCTTTCCATGTCTCCAGCCTTTAATACCATTTCGTAATGCTCAGTCTTAAAATTTGCCGACATCATTTCCGCTTTGTTTCTTTCATCAAAAGCTAACTCAATTCCAGATGCAGAACTTAAATCAAAACCACAAGTAAAAGTTTTTAGATTAGGAAAATTTTTACTTGCAATCGCTGTAATAGAGCCTGAATCCATTCCTCCGCTTAAATATGAACCCAATTCAACATCAGAAACTAGCTGTCTTTGCACAGATTGAAGAAATAATCTATCAAGCTCCTCTAAGTATTCTTGTTTATTAAATTTTTCATTAGGATTTGTAAAATGATAATCCCAATATTTTTTTAACTTCTGCTCTCCGCTTTTTGAAGAAATTTCTAAAAGATGACCAGCTGGGAGAAGATGTATGTCATCAAGAAAAGTTTTATTTGTAAATATATTTTGGAAGGTGAAATATTCTAATAAAGCTTCTTTATTTACATTTTTATTGAATTTTTTATTTACCAAAATAGCTTTTTGTTCTGATCCAAAAGCAAATAAATTGTTTTGAAGAGAAAAATATAATGGTTTTATCCCATATCTATCTCTAGCCAAAAGAAGTTTTTTTTCTTTTGTATCAAAAAATGCAAAAGCAAACATGCCATTAAGCTTAAGAAGAGCATCTTCACCCCAATGTATTAAAGAATATAGCAACACTTCGGTATCAGTTTGACTTTTAAATTGATATCCAAGATTTGTTAATTCCTTTTTTAACTCTTTGTAGTTATAAATTTCTCCATTGTAAGAAATTACAAACCTTTCATTATTGCTTATCATTGGTTGTTTTCCTGACTTTGATAAGTCGATGATTGAAAGTCTTCTATGACCTAGTCCAATATTTTCAAAAGTCCATTGCCCTTCACCATCAGGTCCTCTGTGGGATATGCTATCTGTTGATTTTTTTAATAAATTCTTGGGAATAGCCTTACCATCTAAATCGATAAATCCGACAATTCCACACATCTTAAATATTTATTTTATTTTTAATAAGGTAGAAATAACGTGATCTTGGTCAATTTCCGATAAGCCATGAAAGAGAGGTAAAGAAATTGAACAATGATTTGCAAAATAGGCATTTGGAAAATCTTCGGGATTAATGGCATATTTTTTTTTATAGAAATCAAGCATGTGTACTGCATGAGTAGCTGGCCTAGTTGATATTCCTTTTTCTTGTAATTGCATCATCATATAGTTTCTTTGATCGTTTAATTCAGAAACATTTTCTAAAGTGATTTCTTCTGGTGAAAACATGCAAGGATAACTCTGATAGCCATGAATAAATCCTTCTGGTGCATTAGGGATGCTTAACCAATCTAGATTACTTAAATTGTTATCATAATTTTCTGCTATTTTTTTTCTTTCTTCGACAATAAGTTCAGCCCTATCCATTTGTTTTGATCCCAATGCAGCCTGAATATCAGTCATCCTTTGATTGAATCCAGCATCTGGATGATCTGCAAGAAGATATGGTCTACTTCCTTTGTGCCTTTGAAGATCAGATGCTGATGCTCCATGATCTCTTAATCTAGATAATTTTTGTGATAATTCATTAGATGAAGTTGTAATCATTCCTCCTTCGCCTGTAGTAATGGCCTTTCTAGGATGAAAGCTAAAACATCCTGTATCTCCAAATGTTCCTACATGGCTGCCTTTATAAAAGCTTCCAAAACCACAAGCTGCATCTTCAATTACAGCCAGTTTTCTTTCTTTTGCAATCTTGATGATAGGATCCATATCCGCAGACAACCCAAAGAGATGCACAGGTAATATAGCTTTTGTCTTTGAATTGATTTTTGAATCAATTTGATTAACATCTATATTGAAGGTATCTAAATCGATATCACAAAATACCACTTTGCCGCCCAAATGCTCAACAACATTTGCTGTAGATATCCAAGTAAATGCAGGGACTATTGCTTCATCTCCTGGCTTAAAGTCCAGAGCAGCTAAAGATAAATGTAATGCGGAAGTACATGATGTCACAGCTAATGAATATTTTGATTTAGTAAAGGTTGACCATTTATTTTCAAATTCTTTAACTTTAGGGCCTTGAACTATCCAGCCGCTTCGTAAAGGTTCAAGAACAGAATTAATTTCGTCTTCAGTTAGAGAAGTTTTAGCAATTGGTACTGATCTTTTGCTCATATCTATTTTGTTAAACTCCAACTGCTTTTCTTCTAGCTTCAACCTCTTTAATGTGAGTGGATCTCCAATCAATAAGTCTTTTCAAACCTTCATCTAAATCAATCTGATACTTATAACCTAGATGTTGCGCTGCTAATTTTGGATCTCCAATCCTATTTTTAACAAGAGTGGCCTGACTGCTAGGTACATATTCGATGCATTTATCTGAATTTGTTATTTCTAATAGTTTCTCAGCTAATTCTTTCAGGGATGTTCTTACACCAGTTCCAACATTGTAATTTCTATCTACCGCATCAGATTTCATAGCACAGACATTTGCATAAGCACAATCTTCAACTGCTACAAAATCAAAAGCCTCTGAGCCATCTCCCATTATTTTTGGATTTTCACCTCTGTCTATAGCATCAAGCATTTTCATGATTACAGCTATGTAAGCTCCATGATAATCTTGTCTTGGACCATAAACATTCATGTATCTTAATCCTACATAATTAAGACCATATCTAAAGTAATATGAACGCATCATTGCCTCAGATGCAATTTTAGTGGCGCCATAAAAATTTTGATTGTTATAAGGATGATCTTCGTCCATGGGTTCTCTAATCGCATCTCCATAAACGCTAGCTGATGAGGAATATACAAGCCTTTCAATATTATTTTTAACGCAGGCATCCATTACATTAAAAGTACCTAAAATGTTTACATCAAAAGCACTTTTTGGATATTCATGACATTGTAGTAACCATAATGCTGCAAAATGAAATACACCATCTTTATCTTTCATTGCAGCATCCAAAATATCAGTATGTAAGATATCTCCACCTGCATCAAAAATAGAGACTCTTGGGTCTTTCAAAGCTTCTGCTAAGTTTTCCTTACTGCCTCTAAAAAAATTATCATATATGGTGACGCTATTAACATCCTCTGCCAGAAGCTTGTCTACAGTATGTGAGCCAATTAAACCTGCCCCTCCTATTACTAAGAAGTTCTTCCCATTAATATCCAATTAAGCCTCCATATAATTACTGCATATGTATTTTGACATTTCAAAGGAGCATGTCCATGCAGGGGAAATTGAATTTAGTATATGCAAACTATTATCTCTTTTCACAGCAAGAAAGTCATTAATAAGCTTTCCCTTAGATTTATCAAATATTTGTGCCCTAATGCCCACTTTGTTAGATGGAGCAAGCATATTGGATTTTAAGTTTGGAAGCATTTTTCTTGCTTCTTTTGCAAAGCCATTTTTTGATAGCCTAAGGATTTCTTGAAGAGCTAAATTTCTAAAACCATCTTGATTTCTAATAAATTGAATTCCAGAGTATTTAAAATTATTAAAAGCATCTAAAAAATTAACTCCTTTCATGCCTCTATAATGCTCTCTTCCAAAACCAAAAGATGCAGTCGGCCCTAAGTAAAGCTTTCCATTTATTGATGAAGTTGTATGAATTCCTAAAAAGGGAAATCTCAGATCGGGAACAGGATAAATTAAATGATTAACCTTAATTCCTGAATTTTTTGAAAGCTCCCAATAAAGCCCCCTAAAAGGAAGCATTGTATACTCTTGTCCAACATCAAATTTATTGCTTATTACATCTGAGAAACTTCCTGAGGTATTAATGAGAAAACCATAGTTAAATTTTTCTCCATCTTTGGAGGAAACCTGATTCGAACCAGATTTATCTTTAATCTCTGTATTTGTGAAAATTTTTATCTTCTTATCTATTAAAATTTTGTTGATTGTATCCATGACGGCTTTAGGAGCTCCCACAGAAGTCATAGGTACATAGATTCCTCTTCCCCCAACACTATAAACTTCTGGATCCATTTCTTTAAGCTTTTCAAGATTGATCTCATATGCCTCAATCTTATTTTTTTTAGCTCTCTCAAGCAGAAGATCAATTTGATTAACTTGATCATGATTTGTGCAAACTAGGATTTTTCCAATTTTCTTTAAAGGCAAGTTATGTTCTTCGTGGAATTCAATCATCTTTTCAGCACCAATTTTGCAAACTCTTGCTTTCACTGAGTCAGGATCGTAATAAATACCACTGTGTATAACTCCGGAATTATTAGTGCTACTATGACTTCCTAATTGATTTTCCTTCTCTAAAATAGCTATAGTGCTTTCCGGATATCTCCTCCGAAGTTCAAGTGAAATCGTAGCTCCTACTATCCCTCCACCGACGATTAAAAAATCAAAACTATACAATTTAATTAATGATGGCTTGAGTTATCTCTTCTATCTTTTCTTCGGATAAATAAGGATGCATAGGTAGGCTCATAACGGATTCCATTAAATAATGCGAGACATCCAAGCCTGATGAAACACTTGGAAACTTTTTATATCCATCCTGATTATCCAGAGTTTTTGGATAATAGATAACCGTAGGGATATTTTTTAATTGGAGTCTGTTCATTATTTCATCTCTATTCTGAACAATTAAAGTGTATTGTGCCCAGGCACTTTTTATATGGTCTAGTAACCTGGGAACCTTTAAATTGTCAAGATTCTCTAGCTTTTTTGAATATGCATTTGAAACTTCTTCTCTCAACAAAAGCTCTTCGGGAAAAATTTTAAGTTTTTCTATTAATATGGCTGCTTGAAGAGTATCTAGTCTTGAATTGATACCAATTCTTATATTGTCATACTTTTGATCTCCTTTTCCATGCAATCTAATTGAATCAATTTTGGAAGCTAACTCTTCATCTTCAGTGAAGATAGCTCCACCATCGCCATAACATCCGAGAGGCTTGGCGGGGAAAAAGCTTGTTGTCGTTATATCTCCCATTGATCCAACTCTTTTATTTTTGTATTCTCCTCCAAAGCTTTGAGCCCCATCAATGAGAAGTTTAATGTTCTCATCCAAGGAAATTTGCTTGATAAGATCAAAGTCTGAGGGGTAACCGAAAAGATCCACAGAAACAATAACTGATGGTCTTAGATTTAAATTTTTGGCGTCAATTATGGCTTGTTTAAGACTTTCAATATTAATATTGAAGTCATGTTCATTAACATCAACAAAAAATGGAGTTGCGCCAAGTTGAGCAGGAGCTTCAGCTGAAGCTACATAGGTAAAGGCTGGAACAAAAACAGCATCGCCTGGACCAATATCCCAAGACATCAATGCAAGAGTTAAAGCATCAGTTCCATTTGCACAAGTTAACGCAAATTTAGATCTGGTAAATTTTTTTAAATCTGATTCAAGTGCCTTAACTTCTGGCCCCATTACATACTGGCCGTGATCAAGAACTTTTTTTATAGCTATATCCAGATCTGTTCTAATTCTGTTTTGCTGGGTTACCAAGTCAATAAATTTAGTTTTTTCTGTATATTCACTCATTTTCAATCTCAACAAGTTTATTTTCAGACTCCAAAAAATATTTTGTTCTATCTATTGGGCAAATTAGGTCCGAATTAAGTGTTGATCCTGCCTTGCTCATCCATCCAATTCTTCTTGCAGGTGTTCCAGCCATAATTGCAAAATTTGGGACAGTTTTTGTAACAGTCGCTCCTGCGGCAATAAAACAGTAATCTCCTAAGTCATTTCCACAGATGATTGTTGCATTGGCTCCAATAGATGCACCTTTTCCTATATTTGATTTTCTAAACTCTTCCTTCCTTGAAACGGACGATCTTGGATTTATCACATTAGTAAACACACATGAAGGCCCACAAAAGACATCATCTTCGATAGTAACTCCATCATAAACGCTAACATTATTTTGAATTTTTACATTATTTCCAATTTTAACATTTGGTCCAACCACAACGTTTTGACCAAGAGAGCAATTACTGCCAATTTTTGAGTTGCTCAAGATGTGTGAGAAATGCCAAATTTTAGTCCCTTTCCCAATAGAAACCTGCTCATCAATATAAGATGATTCATGAATAAATACATCCTTAAGATCTTCCATAGGTTATAAAAATATGAATTAGTTTAGCTGTTGAAGTATTTTAACAACTTCTCTACCTTCATAACCATCAGTTCTTTGTTTTTTTGATCCTTTTATTACTTCTATGAAGTATTTACACTCCTCTTTTAAAGGTTCTTTTTCTCGAACTTTAATAAATCTTGGATCGCTACCTTTAATTGAAATTTCTGAGGAACCTATTTTGGTTACTTTGTGCTTGTAGAAACATAATTTTTCATTCCAATCTTTCGTATCATCAAAAATCAAGGTACCTTTATCGCCTGTGACAGTAAAAGAATGATCTTTAACTGGAGAAACCCATGATGCATTTATTACGGCCTTAATTCCATTTTTAAATTCGATATTTATAAGGGCTGTATCAAGAATATCTTTTTGAAAAATATCCTCTCCAAATTTAGAAACTTTTGATACATCTGATTGAGCCACAGATAAAATCATAGAAATATCATGTGGAGCAAAACTCCAAATAACATTTTCCTGAGATCTTATTTTACCCAGAGATCTTCTATTAGATTGGATAAAACTTACATTCCCAATTAGACCCTTTTTAATCTCCCTTTTTAATCTTTCAAAAACAGGATGGTATTGAATGAGATGTCCTACCATCAATATGCGTTTGCTTTTTATAGATTCTCGTATCATTTTGTCAGCTTCTTTCAAATTCATCGATAAAGGTTTTTCTACAAAAACATGTTTATTCGCCTTGAGTGCTTCAACAGCAAGATCAGCATGCAGTGGAGCTGGAACTGAAAGTATTAAAGCATCAGCATCTGATTTACATGCCTCATTAAAAGTAAAACTTGGAACTGAGAATTTTTGGGAGAATTCATTAGCAACAAAGTTATTGAAATCACTTACTCCAGAGAGATATCCTAAATCATTAAAATTTCTTACAAGGTTTTTACCCCAGTAGCCACAACCAACAACTATTACTTTCATGCTCTATGCCTTGATTACTTTGGCATTTCCTTGAATGTTATCCATTGCATTACGAGTATCAATTATTAAGTCAGAGTTTTTTGATAAAAATTTATAGTTGATATATGAATGATCTGTGCTGATCAAAATCGCATCATATTTTTTTAAATTACTTGAAGTTAATTTGACACTTTTAAGACCTTCTAGATGCTTATGCTCCCTAGTGGAAGGAATTTGTTTTACATAATCATCATGATAATCAACGTTCGCTCCATATTTTTGAAGTAATTCATACAATATTAATGAGGGGCTCTCCCTCATATCATCGACATCTTTTTTGTAAGCCATTCCTATTATGAGAATTTTTGAACCATTGGTGGATTTATTCTTGAACTTACTTAATGCATAAGTGAGTTTATTAATGACAATATTGGGCATATTGGTATTTATCTCTCCAGCCAACTCAATGAATTTTGTATTTATCCCAAATTCTTTAGCTTTATAAGTTAAGTAAAATGGATCAATTGGTATGCAGTGTCCT
>MDSZ01043522.1_pt1 | contig 21822 bp, 23 predicted proteins | sample 811201 | NCBI WGS metagenome assembly MDSZ01 (sample SAMN05326647, study PRJNA326480) | marine metagenome | isolation source: seawater | place: Indian Ocean: North | collected 2010 | reverse complement strand
TACCATCGGCGCAGAAAGGCTTGACTTCCGAGTTCGGAATGGGATCGGGTATTACACTTTCGCAATAATCACCAGGCAATTCTTTCTATATTATTAATTTTAAATGTAAATACTTATTTTGTGAATTTATTATTATTTTCTTTTTTTGATAATTCTTTTAAAATCCAATGATAGGTAATTTTTAACCCTTTTTTTAGTTTAGTTTTCGGCTCCCATTTAAGGATTTTTTTTATTAATTTGTTGTTACTTGATCTTCCCCTAACTCCTTTTGGCATATTTAGTAAATATTTTTTTTTAACATGAAATCCTGAAATATTTTCAAGTGTTTCTATCATTTGATTAATGGAAACCCTTTCTGATGAACCTAAGTTAACTGGATCAGAATAATTGCTAAAAAAAATTTTTAGAATTCCATTTATACAATCATCTATAAACATAAAACTTCTAGTTTGCTTTCCATCGCCCCAAACTTCTATTACATTTTTATTTTTTAACTTTGCTTCAGCAATTTTTCGGCATATCGCAGCAGGCGCTTTTTCTCTTCCTCCAGAAAAAGTACCCATTGGTCCATAAACATTATGTAAACGCACAACTCTAACATTCAACCCATAATCTTCTTTAAAATGTCTACACATTCTTTCACTGAATAACTTTTCCCATCCATACCCATCTTCGGGATCAGCTGGATATGCATCTTCCTCACACAAACCTGGATTATTAATGCTCTTTTGTTTTTGTGAATTGTATACACATGCACTTGATGAAAATAAATATTTTTTAACTTTATTTTCTTTACTAGCATTTAAAAGATTAGTGTTTATTAAAACTGAGGTCATACAAGCTGCCTTATTATTTTCTATAAAGCCCATCCCACCCATATTACATGCTAGATTAAATACGTAATCGATATCTTTTGTAACTTTGAGACAATTGATAAATTTATTTAAATCTGTTGAGTGAAATTTCACTGTTTTATCAAAAATTTGATACCAGTATTTTAAAGGCTTTAAATCACAACAAAAAACCTTATATTTTTTTGCAAGCAAACGTTTAACAAGATGCCCTCCAATAAAACCACCCGCGCCAGTAACTAATACTTTTTTCATAACTTTAATTTATTTTTTAATTAATTAACAAAATTATAATTTTTATTTATGTAATATATATTCACACTATTTTTTTTATATTTTTTTTCCAAAATATTTCCAGATAAAAGAGAATTTATTTGTTTTTTATTTAGTTTAACCAAAGCATTATTCTCTATTTCATAAATATAGCAATCATACATTTTTTTTATTTTATTATAAATTATTTCAAAATTACTATAATTATATTCTATTAAAATAATAGGTCTATTTTGTTTTACATATCCCATCATTCCATTTAGTACTTCATGATCAAGTCCCTCAACATCTATTTTTATAAAGCATGCTTTAAATTGAAATTTTAATAAATCAAATTTTTTTAAAATTAATTTTTCTGACTTAAAATTAAATTGTTTATATCGTCTTGGATAATTTGATTTAATTTTGTTAAGTATATATTTTTTATCAAAACTATTGTTAAAATGAAAATACTTATTTTTATAAAAAGCTTTATACAGCTTTTTTTTAGTATTCTCTGAAGAGAGACCAAAACTATAAATTTTAAGTCCTTTATAATATTTTTTTAGTTTTTTTAGATGGTTTTTGACTAGTTCGTTGTCTGGTTCAAATATGTGTATATTATTTTTATTAAAACCCAACTCTCTAAAACCTATTGTAGATAAACCAATATTTCCACCAATATCAATAAAGTCTCTTCTCTCGTTTTTCTTAAACAAGATTTTTAAAGCAAGATAATCTTTATCATGTGGAAAAAGAAACTTAAAATTATTTAAATTATTATAAACAAAGATTTGTAGTAATGGGATACTCTCAATAAATTTTACGATTTGATATTTTATTTTTAAAAACATAAATTTAAGAAAAAAATTTATATTTTATCAATGTTTTAATCGCTATAAGACCATCAATTGCACTAATTTTTTTTCCTTCCTCATAAGTTCTGCCGTTATAGTTAATTGGTATCTCATGTATTTTGATACCTCTTTTTGAGAGTTTAGTGTTTAATTCTGGGCAAAATGCAAAACCTTTTTCTTCAAGAAATATAGACTTAAAAATATCAGCTCTAATCATTTTGTAACAAGTGTGTGCATCAGTGAGATTTTGATTATTAATTATATTAGAAATAAGTGTTAAGAAAATGTTACCCCAAATTCTGATTTTGTGACTAAAATTTTGAATATTTGAAAACTTATCTTTTTTTAATACTCGCGAACCATATAGAGCATCAATATTTTTGTTTTTTAGTTCATTGATAAATAACTGATATTGATTAGGATCATATTCCAAGTCTGCATCTTGGATAATAACAAAGTCACCATTTATATATTTTTTTGCACTAATAATTGCAGAACCTTTTCCAGAATTTTTTTCATGAAGAATAAGTTTATCAATTTTTTTTTCAAAATTATTTATAATAGTTTCTCTAGAACCATCTGTTGAAAAATCATCAATAACAATAATTTGCTTCTCTATTTTTGTTTCAATAACTTTATTTAACAAAATACTTATTGTATTTATTTCATTGTAGACAGGTATAATTATTGTTAGTTTCACTTTAAATTAAATGTTTGAAATTTTTGTTCTAAGTTTTATTGCCACTTTTTTATATACACCAATAGGATATTTAATTGAAAAGGGTAGTAATATAAGATCTTTTTCATTGCAACTTATTTTTGGCCTAATAATTTTATCGTTTTTTTCACTTTTAATAAATTTTTTTTCTCCTCTAAACAAAACTATTAACACAATTATACTTTTGCTGAGTTTATTTATTATTGGAAAATACTGGCGATTATATTTAAGTAAAAAATTTTTAGTTTTTTGTATTTTTTCATCAATAATCATATTTTTATTGATTAGTGGAAGCAATGTATACAGACCAGATGCAGGACTTTATCACCTGCCGTATATTAGCATTCTGAATCAAGAGAAAATAATCTTTGGGCTTTCAAATATTCATTTTAGATTTGGACATATATCAATTTTACAATATACATCTGCAATATTTAACAACCAAATTTTTGGAGTAAATGGAATAAGTTTTCCAATCGCATTAATTTCGAGTTCTGTAATTATTAATTTTGTTTCAAATTTAAATTATAGTGTAAAAAAAAATAAATATAATTTCCATTTCTTCCTAACATTTTCTCTTTTAATTTTTATTTTATATAAATCTAATAGGTTTAGTGAGTATGGAAATGATGCTCCAGCTCATTTAATGATGTTTCTGTTAATCGTAGAAATTTTCAAAAATTTTAATCATTTGGATTCTAAAAAAATTGGTAATTATTTTTTAATTTCAATCTTTATTATAATGAATAAAATAATTCTCCTAATCTCTATTTTATATCCAATTATTTTACTTTTTAAAATAAAAACGAATAAATATTTTAATTCAAAAATGTTTTTTATTTTTTTTTTATTATAATTTGGAGTATAAAAAATTTGGTTGTTAGTGGCTGTTTTCTATATCCTTTGAAAAGTAGCTGTGTGGGTGAATTGTATTGGACAGATGAGAATAAAGCTAAACTGATTTCTGTAGAGAACGAAGCATGGGCAAAAGGTTGGCCAGATTTTAGAATAAAAGATCCAAATTATCCACAAAAAGAATACTCAAATAATTTTTTTTGGTTTGAAACATGGTCGAAAAATCATTTAATGAAAATTTTCAAGATAATTATTCCATATTTGATTTTGTTAATCATTTTCTTAATAACAATAAAGGATAAAGTAAGAAAAATTAAAATAGATAAAGAATACTATTATTTCCTATTTATTAGTTTACTAGGAATATCTATGTGGTTTTTAAAAGTTCCTGTTTTCAGATACGGATATTCATATATTATAATATTTTTTGGAATTTTATTTTCTATTGCATGTACCTGGTTTACTAATCGGAAAATTACTGCAAATGTTACGAAAATTATAGTTGTTTTGCTACTTTCGGTATTTGTATTAAAAAATTTAGATAGAATTATTTTTAATAAAGAAAAATATTATAATTATCCCTGGCCGAAAATTTTCTCCATGAACAAAGATAATAGGCTAACAGAAAAAAAATTTGTTATGATTGGAAACAAGAGAGTTAATTATTCGATAGATGGGTACTGCATGTATAGTCCTGCACCATGTGGTATAAAAATTAAAAATATCAAACACAAAACAGTCAAAAGTTACTCAATTTTTTATAAATTTAATGATTGAATTTAAATTATGTTTTTAAAAGAAACATCCCTTATAATACCAACGTTGGAAAGATTCCAAAACCTAAGAAGATTTTTTAATTCTATTAATAGCTATATTTCTGAATTTAATGAAATATTAATCATAGATAGCTCTTCAGATATTACTCACAACCAAATTATAAAATATTTTTTAAATCATAATAATATAAAGATAATTAAATCTGCTTCGTCGACATCTATTCAGAGAAATATAGGCTTAAAAAGTTTTAATGCTGAAAACAAATTTTTAATGTTTTGTGATGACGATATTATATTTGAAAAAGATGCCTTTTTAAAAATGGATAATTTCATTAAAGATTTTCCAAATAACATCGGATATGGTTTTAACTTATTTGAGAAACAAAATTATAATCTTATTAATAATTTAAAAAAAAATACAATATTCGAGAATTATGGATTGTATAATCATAGACCTGGAATTGTTTGTGATAATGGATGGCATACTAAAATTTCTAACTTAAAAAAAGATTACGAAGTAATGTGGCTAAGCACTCAAGCATCAGTATATAAATCAAAAAATATAAAAAATAAATTTTTTGATGATAAACTTGGAAGATATAGCTATTTAGAGGATCTATTTTTTAGTCATGCAACAAGCAAAATTGGAAAATTGAGCATATGTTCTAAATCTGTTTACTTTCATCCAAATAATATAGAAAGAAAAGATTTTAAATTCGGAATACAAGAAGTTGTAAATAGATATAAATTTGTCAAAAAATTTAATTTAAGTATTAATAAATTTTATTTGACAGTTATTTTGAAAATTATTTATAATTTTTTACAGATTTTTTTATTAAAACTAAATATTTTTCCTAAAATTTTTGGAAATGTCTATGGAATTTTTTTATGTATGAAAAAAAAATAATATAATTTAACTTTATATGATCGAGAATAAATATCTAAATTATTTGGTAATTATTTTATTTATTGGAATGTGGATTTCAATTGGCTCTGACCCTTATAATTACTTATTTATATTTGAAAAAGATAATTATGAAAATATTAATTTACAAAAAATTAATATAAAAAATACTTTAAATTTTCTTCGTGCATTATTTCCGATTTTTTCATTAATAGTTTCAGGTTATGTGGTATTTAAATTCAAACTTTTTCAAAATCAGAAAAAATTTATATATGTAATTTTTTTAATTCAAATTATTCAAATATTTACAACTATAATTTCAAGAAATTCAATTATGTCTAATTACGAAATATTAATAGACCATATAGGTAGGTATCATTGGATTATTTCATCTATTTCAACAGTTCTTATATTTATGATTTCTAGCAAATTGAAAAATTTTAAATTTAAATATTTTTTTTATATTTCATCTTCATTTTTGGGATTAATGGTTATTTATTTTTCAACAAAAATAATTATTGATTTTTATACATCAGATATTGAAAAATCTGTATATCATCTAAGTGTCCTACGAGAAAGTGCATTTTTTTTAGATCATCAAATTCCCAGAACGACTGGGTTGTCGAGGTCAATTATTTTTTTATATATTATTTTATTTTTTTTAAAAGACTATGTCGGAAGTTTTTTAAAATATATAAATTATTTAATACTGGTTGTACTTGGAGCATTGATTTTTTTCTATCAATCAAAATTTGCCTTTATATCATACATCATAATTAATATTATATTTGTACTAACATCTTCAAAAAAAATTTCTACATTAAGAATCATTTTATTCCTCTTTTTTATTCAAGTTTGTTTTTTCTACTCGTTATCTTCTTCAAGGATTATTTTTAATAAAATTTCTTTAGAATTTAACTCAAACAATTTATTGAATAGCAAAGAAAATTCGAAAAATAGTGAAAAAAAAAATAAAGAATTTAAACATTTTAGACAATTTGGAGACACAAGAAAAAGTGGAATGGACCAAGTTCAAAATATTATTTCATCTGGCAGATTTAGCTTATGGGAAAAAGCTTTTATTTATATTAAAAAAAGACCTTTTTTAGGATATGGATCTATGTCTGATAGGCACATAATTAATGAAAAAAGGCTTAAAAACCAGAATTTAGTTAATCCTGTATCAAATGCATTTTTATATTCATTGATTTCAGGTGGTTTAGTAACTTTATTTTTATTCATTTTTTTTTGGATAAGCATTATAAAAAAAAATTTAAATTTGTTTAAACTAAATAATATCACAAATTATAATATTAAAGTATCTACTATTATAATATTTATTATAGGATTGCGCTGTATAGTAGAAAATTCAATTATGTTGTTTGGAGTTGATTATATATTAATTCTAAACTTTTTATATTTAAGCGAAGAAGTATGAAAATTTCAGTAATCATGTGTGTTATGAATAGTATGCCTTATGTAATGGCATCTGTACAATCATTCATAGACCAAAAATATAAAAACAAAGAGCTTATTATAGTGTATTCTAAATCGACAGATAACACATTTCAATATTTAAAATCATTAAATAATAAAAATATTAAAATATTTAAGTATAACGGAAAAGGAGTCTACAGCGCACTAAATTTTGGAATAAAAAAAACATCAGGTGAGATTATCGGCATATTACATTCAGATGATTTGTTTTATGACAAAAAAACAATAGACAAAATTGCTCAAATTTATAAAAAGAAAAGGAGTGATATTTTATTTGGAAAAGTATTTTATTGTAGTAAAAATAATATTTTAAAAATAAAAAGAACATGGAGAAAAATCGGTATCGAAAAAAATTATAATTTACCACCTCATACCTCTACGTTTATTAAAAAAACAATTTTATCTAAAATTAAATATAATAAAAATTATGATATATCTGGTGATACAGATTTATTATTAAAACTATTTAGAAACAAATTAAGTTTTTCTTATATTAACAAGTATTTAACTATAATGAGACATGGGGGATTAAGTACAAACATAATTTATATTTTAAAAAAAATAAGAGAGGATATTAAAATTTATAAAAATAATAATTTATCAATATTAGACTATATAAAAAAAATATTATTTAAGTTAGATCAGGTATTAATTAAAGATAAAATCAAAATACTAAAATATCATCACCAACTTAATAAATATGCAGGTATAAAATTTTTAAAAATTGAAGAAATGTGTAAACCTAAAGGCAAAATTTTTTCTGCACTAAATCTTGCTTTTATAAGTTTTAATTATAAATATCAACTAAGAACACATAATTATTTATTTTGGCCTGATGGAATTTTTTCAAAATATTTACTTAATAAGAGTAAAGTGCCAGGCAGGGAAATTTTTAAAAAATTAATTTCAAAATTAGGAAAAAATAAGAAAAATTTTAGAAAAATTTATGTAATTGGAAGTATCCCCAAAATATCAAAAAAATATTTAAATAAAAAATTTAATTTTGAATACAATCATATTAATCTTCCGTATAAATCAAACGAGCAATTTAAAAAATTTGGAAAAAAGTTAAACTTAGAAGATGAATCTTTTATAATACTGACTCTTCCTACACCAAAACAAGAAATTCTAGCAAATGAAATAATTAAAATTAACCCAAATAGTAATATTTTATGCTTAGGTGGTACCATAAATATCCTAAGTGGACATGAAAAACAAACTCCAGATTTTTTTAATTTGCTTAATCTAGAATGGTTGTGGAGATTAAAATTTGACAGCAAAAGGCGTATTAAAAGATTAGTAGAAAGCTTTATTATACTATTAAAATTAATAATATTAAGAAAAAATACAATATTTTAATGATAAATACCGTTATATGGTGCAATGACTTAAGTGAAAATAGTGGAGAAGGCAAATTAGCTAGAAAATTTATTAGCAAATATTTTTCCAAAAAAAAAAATTAATTTTAAGGCCAATATCAAATTTTTCAATTTTAAAATATTTAAATTTTATTTTGGGAATTATATTCTTATGGTTTTGGTTCTTTAAGAATAAAAAAACTGTTTACATAAATTATTTACCATTATGGAATTGCTTAATTTTTTTACTTGTCCCACCTAATACAATTTTTGGGCCAATTACAGGAAGTTTGCAAATTAATAAAATTAATGGAACAAAATCTTTTATAAGATTCTATATTTTCCCATTATTATATAGAATTAGTTTATACCTAATTAATAAAAGATCCGAAAAAATAATATTTGGATCTAATATACTCTATAAATTATTAAGTAAGAAAATAAAAAAAAAATCCAAGCTTAATTTCGTTTTGAATGATTTTAAATTTAAAAAGTTTAAAAAAAAAAGAAAAATGTATGATTTTATTATTTACTTTAGAAGTCACGAGAATAAATTTTTTGAGCACCATAAGAAATTAATAAAAGAAAAATTAAAAATAGGAAAAAGAATTTTGGTTGTAGGAGATAAAATAAATATAAAAGGAGTAAATCAATTACAATTTGTAAATAAAAAAAAATTACATAAATTAATTAAAGATTCTGATTTTGTAATTTCTGGGGATGATAATTTATTATCTTTTTTTAATTTAGAATGCTTACAATATAAACTTAAAATTATATGCAATTATAAACTTTTATATCAGTTGCCAGTCAATCTAAAAAAATATTTTATTCCATATAACTTTGAAAAGAGAAAGTATTTATAATTTATTATTTATCTAATAATTTGATAAATTTATTTATTATAACATTATAATCAAATTTTTTTTTAAATCTTATATAAGATGATAAAGACAATTTTTTGTACAAACTTTTATTAAATAGAATTTTTTTTATTTGAATTGCTATATAATTTAATTTTGAATCTTTTCTAAATACTAGACCTGATATATTATTCTTTACTATGTGTGACATTCCACCAACATTGTATATTATATTTGGCACTGCTAAAGAATTAGCCTCAATTAATGAAATTCCATAAGCTTCGCTTTCAGAAAATAAAAGATGAAAATGGCTTTTTTTTAAATAGTTGGCAATTTTTTTTTCTCCATCTTTTATATTCTTATCTATAAAGCCTGAAAATAAAATTTTTTTATCGTTAACTTGTTTCTCATTTTTTAAACCAATAATATTGAGATAGGTATTGATTCCAATTTTGTTTAAAATTTGTGTCAATTTAATAGCATTATCTAGACCTTTTCTTTTCCAATTAACCCCTATAGTTGTGAGGTTTAATTTATATTTTGATCTTTTATTAATAATATTAATAATTTTTTTTTTATTAAGATTTGATTTTAAGTTTGATCCAAATTCAATTAGAAAAAATTTTTTTTTTGAATAGTGATATTTTTTTTTTGCTTTATTTAATGCCCAATTGCTTGTTAATATAATTTTATAGCTATTATTAATAGCTTTTTTTTCAATTATTTTGATTTCATTTTTAGTCTTTTTTGAAATTTTATGTTTAGAATAATAATGTTCATAATAGTCTGAGTATAATATGTCAGTCCAAAGAATAATTGGTATATCGGTTTTTAAATAAGCAATTAAAGATTTATCAAAAGCTAATATGTAATTAATCTCTTTAAATGATTTAAGTTTGTTATTTATCTGATTTGCAAAATTTTTTGACACTTTAATGTTGTATGCTTCATCGTATTTAGAATTACTAATCAATCTAATATATTCTCTTTTTAGGGCATGCATTTTTCTATAAATATTGTTTAAATTATCTATTTCAATTATTTCAATATTTTCAACTTTTTTAAGTTGGAAAAAAATATTTGCAATTACTCCCGACCAATATTTTTTATTTCTCAAATTCTCTCTTGAAACAATTGCAATTTTCATTTTGTTATTATTGACTTTAATTTAACATTAAAAATTTCTTTTGTTTTTTTGCTGAAGTTATCAAAACAAAAAATTATTAAAATATATGTTAGAAGAGTTGAAAGAGCTGCACCATTAATTCCGAACTTGGTAATAAAAATAAAATTAAGAAAAATATTCGATAAGGCTCCTAAAAAAACGTAAACTCCATAGTATTTTTGACTATTATTAGAAATATACCAGTGCTCATTAACTACTCCATAAAAAACAAAAATTATTGAAAATGAAAGAATTTTTGTTGTAATTGAACTTTCTATATACTCTTGTCCAAAAATTCTAACAATTAAAAAATCAGAACTCAGCAAAATAAGAAATACGACTAATAAAGAAATTTTGAAAATAAATGCATTTAATTTTAATAATTTAAATTTATACTTTTTGGAGAGAAGTAAGATTGGTAAATATGATATTATAATTATTTTTGGAATAAAATGAAATATTTCAATAAACCGTACAGAAACGGAGTAGATACCAAGACTGTACTCTCCTAACATATTTTGTATCATGATCTGATCAATTCTCATATAAAGAATAATACTCACTACTGACAAAAGTATAGGCAGACTTTTTAAGATAATTTTTTTTGACTCATTAATGCTAAAAAAGATTATCTTTGTATTAGTTATAGAAAAATAAAAGAAATTGATTAGAAGAAATATGATAATCGACTCAGCAAGAAAAGCATAAAATATATATTTAAAATCTAAATTATTCACAAGAATAAAAATAATTGTAATTAATGAAATTATTAATCCTATAGACTGAGATAAAACAATAAATTTAGATAATGATTTTGCCTCAAAGTAGCTAAACAATACTTCTCCACATCTAAAAACAATTATAAATCCAATAATTATTGCATATTCATAGTATAAATTTTTGTTACTTAAAAAATAAATAAGAATTAGAAATATTATATAACTTATTATACTTGATATAATTCTTAGATAATAAGAGTTTAAAATTATACCACTAAAATTTTTTGGTTTTTTTATAACTTTATTTGTTACCAGAGGATTAATTCCAAGTGAGGAAATAGCTGTAAACAAGAAAATAAATGCTAGTAAATAGCTCAAAATTCCATATTTTTCAGGACCTAAAATTCTTGCCAATAATATTGTTAATAAAAGATTTAAAGTCGCTCTAAAAAGTTTATCAAATACTAACCAAGATAAATTTATTTTGAATTTTTTTTTATTTAAAAATTTAAACAACTTAGTTTCTTTGTTTTAATTTTAATTCATACAAATAAAACGCTACTGGTAAATAAAATGTCATACTTAGCCAATTATTAAAAAAATTTCCTGTTGGTATCAAGGGCCATAAATTTACAAAAATAGCAATTACTAAAGCACTTTCAGGTATGATATTTTTCTTATTTTTTTTCATTCTAATAATCGTTATTGAGAAATAAATAAAGACTGAAAAAATTATAGAAAACCCAATAAGACCAGTTTCAGATAAGAATTGCAAATATGTATTATGAGGGTGCGTAGAACATCCAAATTGTTTTTTCTTATTGCCCCAAACATCTCCATAAATAATTTTGGGTTTAAATTCAAAATCTTTACAATTATATCTAAACATTTTAACACCGTGTCCAAAAATTGGTTTGTCGAGGAACATTCTTAGTGCAGTTGAATAATGTGTTTGATGATGAAAACTAAAGATCATAAATTGCAACTTAGTCTCATTCACTTCCTCTTTTAAAAAATTTTCATAATATTGACCTTTAAACTGACCAAATGTATCTAGAAAATTTCTTTTAAAAATTTTTGGATTTTGTATAGATAATAATGTGGCAATAAATATAAAACTAAGCAAAGAAATTATTATTTTTTTTCTTAATCCTCTATTTAGAAAAAAAAATATTGCACAAAATAACAAAATTAATCCAAATGCAGATCTATCACCAGATCTATAAATAATCACAACTGATAAAATTGATATTAAGATATCAATAAAAGACAGTCTTCTATTAACTTCAAATTTTTTTAAAAATAGATAAATAAATACAGGCAAAATTTTTTGTATAAAACTTCCTAAGATATATTTATCACCAAAAGGTCCACTGATTCTCATTAAATCAGAATTATTTGGCCTTAGGCCAAATAAATCGAAACCAAGAAATATTTGAATAAAACTATCTAATATTACAAAAATTATAGTTAATCGATAAAAGTTATAAATTATATTAATTGAATTATTATTTAGATTTAAAAAATATATTATTGCAACTGTATATAATCCAAATCTTATATAAAGAAGAGAAGATTTTAGTGAAATTAATATCTCTTTTGAGAATATCGAAACAATAGAAATATAAAGACAGAATAATCCGAAATATTTAAAAATTTTAAACTCAAAATTAAGAGTGTGTTTCTTTTTAATGTAATCGAAAATAAATAATAAAAATATAAAAAATAATATTAATTCTCCAATCAATGGACCAGCAACTAATCCAAGAGGGATCAAGCCAATTAAATAGATGGTGTAGTAATTTAAACTTGAATTTGACATTGAATTTAAAAGTGAATTATATATAACAATTTATAATAAATGACTAAAGTTTATTGTGATACTTCAAATTTAACTGAAATTAAAGAATGTTTAAAATACAATATTGATGGTGTGACTACAAATCCCTCGATAATGAAAAATGATGGGGTCGTAGATTATTTTGGTCACTGTAAAAAAATTTTAAATTTAATAAAGAATAAACCATTATCTATAGAGGTTTTTGCAGACACAAATGATGAAATTATATTACAAGCTTTAAAAATTAGTAAGCTTGGAAAAAATGTTTTTGTTAAAGTGCCTGTAATAAACACTAAAGGGAAATTTTTAAAAAAATGTATAAGTTTTTTAAATTCAAGAAAGATTAAGCTTAATATTACCGCAGTATTTACAATTGCACAGATATTAAAAATAAAAAATTCAATAGATAAAAAAACGCCTGTAATAATATCGATATTTTCTGGAAGAATAGCAGATAGCGGTATTAATCCAGAACCTATAATATTAAAAGCAAAAAAACTTTTTAAAAACTATAAAAATGTAAAAATTCTATGGGCAAGTGTAAGAGAAGTTTACAATTTTAATCAAGCAAAAAAAACAAAGACGGATATTATTACAGTTCCACCAAAGTTATTAAGGAAAATAAGATCAAAAAAAATTAGTTTAACAAATTATTCTAAGCTGACTGTTAAACAGTTTTTTGAAGATGGAAGAAAGTCAAGGTTTAAGATTTAGTATATTTAATAATTCATTAAGTCTTTGTAGTTTATAGTCTGGTTCAATTTTAATATTATTATTGTATTTAGTTTTAATTAAAACAGTTTTGCAGCCTGCTCTATTGCCAGCTATAATATCTTTTTCGGTATCACCTACTACAAAGCATTTTTTTAAAGATAAATTAAATTTATTTTTAGCAAGCATTATCATTCCTGGATTTGGTTTTCTTAAGTAGTTAGTTTCAACTGAGGAATATGATGAAAAAAAATTATCTATTTTAATTTTTTCTTTGAGTTTATTATTAATTAATCTTACATTTTTTTTTGTATCTTTACCTCTAGAAACATCTGGCTGATTTGTAATAACAATTATTCTATATTTCTCTGATAAGTTATTAACTACATATTTAACATCTTTTAATAATTTAATGTCTTTAATTTTTTTGATAGAAATAGGTTTATTTTTTTTTGAAACAAAAGTTTTTATTAAAGTACCATCTCTATCAAAAAAAATTGCGATTTTTGACTTTACCACTTTGTATTATTGACTTGAAGTAATGGATGTGAAACAAATAAATGCCATATCAAGACTTGAAATGTTTCTGAAATTGGAGTTACAAATTTTTTATTTTCAGTATTTATAAGAATGCTTATATCTGAATTTTTGTGTGCATAACCATTCGATTTTCCAACTATACTAATTACCTTACCTTTATTTTTTTTCGCAAACTTAATAGCTTTAATTAAATTTACTGAAACATTTCTTTTAACACTTCCTCCTCCAACAGAAAAAACCATCAATATATCTCTACTATTAAAGTTAGAAAGTTTTAAATATGTGTCGAAGATTGTATCAAATCCCTCATCGTTAGTTTTAGCTGTAATTTCTGAAACGTTATCTATAGGACTATAGGCATCTATGTTACAAAGTTTTCTAAAATCATTTACCGCATGGGAAGCATTTCCTGCGCTACCCCCAACCCCAATAATAAATAATCTACCTTTTCTCAATCTTAATTTTCTGAGAGTTTTAATAGATAATAAAATTTTTTCTTGGTTTAAATTTCTCATCGAGAATGTCAAATTATCAAAATAACTTTTAACAAATTTCATTTAACTTTTAAAAATTTTCTTAAATCTTTTATACCTTTGTAAGATCCAATTTCATAAAATCTTTTTTTTACTTTGTAGCCTTTTAATTGATTATTTTTTGAGATATCAACATAAAAATCCTTTAAATCAAATATTTTTTTATCTTTATATTTTTTAAATAGGCCTTTATGTAAATATGTAACTCCATAATCTATATAATTTAATTTTTTAAGATTTCCTTCTTTATGATAGTAAATTTTTTTTGAATTCTTTAATTCTATATTACTATTATCGTATTTATTTTTGTTTAAATATATAGCCATAATTGCATTTTTTGTTTTTGCCTTCATTTTTATTAAATCAAAATTAAGATAACTATCACCATATAATATATAAAAATTATTTTTTAAATATTTAAGTGCTTTTTGCACAGCTCCACCGGTTCCTAATTGCTGTTTACCATCACTTGAGATTTTGTGATTAATAAATTTTATTTTTTTAATGTATTCAATTATTTTATTTTCTCGATAACCAGTTGAAATAATCACTTTGTTAATTTTATTTTTTTTTAAATATTTTAATTGATGATATAAGAATGGCATACCATTAATATTTATAAGACATTTGGGAATATTTTTAGTGTATCTTCTGACCCTTTTGCCCTTACCGCCTGCAAGAATAATCGCCTCAAAATTTTTCACAAAATTTGTTTTACACCCTCAAAATCGAATTTAAATCTTACTTCTTTTAAAGTTGTTTTAAAAAGTGCTTTTCTTAATTCTGTGGGGGTTTCGGTGTAAAATAGTAAGAAGCCTCCACCGCCAGCTCCAACAAGCTTTCCACCAATTGCACCATTTTTTTTTGCAAAACTATAATAGTTATTAATAGTATTATTTGACATTTTTTTTGACCTTGATAGCTTATATAACCAGTGCTCGTTCATTAGGTTGCCGAAATGTCTTAAATCTCCTTTTAATAAAGATTTTTTAATCTCTATTGCTAAACTTTTTACAAAATCTAAATTTTTAATCATATCGTTATTTTTTAATTTTGTTTTGTTATTTTGCTCTTTTAAAATATTAGATGAATTTCTTGAAAAACCTGTAAAATATAATAACAAATTGTCTTCCAGTTTTTCTATTATATCATTTTTTAGATTTAAAGTATTTGGAAATACTTTTCCCTTCTTATTAATTTTAAATTCAGAAATACCCCCATATACAGATATAAATTGGTCTTGTTTTCCTGTTGGTTGATTTAATTTTTTGATTTCAATATCACAGGCTTCCTCTGCCAGATGCATTTTTTCTATAAACTTTTTTTTATAGCTGTTCAAAGCTTTAATCAAACAGGTTGTAAAACTTCCAGAGGAACCTAATCCTGTTTTAGCTGGTATATCAGTCAATGTTGTTATTTCTATTTGATTTAATTTTTTTTCCTTTTTTAAAACCTCTTTGATTATTTGATGTCTTATGCTACTCACATTCTTAACTTTTTCACTTTTAGAATATTTTAAATAAATTCCTTGCTCAAAAGGTTTGGTTATTGAAACGTAAACATATTTATTAATAGCAGCGGATATAAAGTAGCTTTCTTTAATTTTGTAATATGACGGAATATCGGTTCCACCTCCTGCAATACTAATTCTTAAAGGGCTTCTAACTATTATCATTTTTTATAAATCTTATTAATTATTTTAAGGTTTTCATACACATCTTTTATATTTGGGTTACTTTTTTTTGATTTTAGTATAGAATTATAAAAATCATCGACTTCTATTTTCCAAGCCTTATCTATTAAAGATTTTGGAAAATTAAATATTTTTTTTTTCGGTATACCCATATTTTTTGACATTTTATATACAGTAAGACTTTGTTTGCCATAACTTTTTCCCAATCCAATAATTTCTAACTTCCCAAATTTACAAAATATCTCAAAAACGAATTTATTTTTCCATTCTGTTGATGAGGCATGCAAAAAGGCAAGGTTATTTTTTTCGTTTTTTAATGTTAGGAAACAATTATCCTCCAATTTAGTATTCCAAAAATACGTTTTTAAATAAGATGAATAGACATCAAGTTTGCCTAAAAAAAGTCTTGATAAATCAATTAAATGAGATCCTTTGTCAATCAATTCTCCACCTCCAGATAGTTTTTTTTTAAATCTCCATTCCTTTTCATAGTTTTTTCTACCACCATGACCATAAATTGCTCTTAAATATAATATTTTACCAATCGAGTTATTGGAAATAAGTTTCTTTGCCAATATGAATGCAGGATGAAATCTATGATTATAGCCAAATTTAATATTAATATTTTTATACTTCTTGCAAATATTTATAATTTGTTTTGTCTTCAATGCCGATACTCCGCCAGGTTTTTCACAAAAAACATGTATTTTTTTTTTCACGAATCTTTTAATTATTTCGCTTTGATCAGAGTGATATGTTGCAACAAATACTGCATCCAAATTTTTAAGTTTTAACAAATCACTCCAATTATTTGTTAAAAATAATTTTTTTGAGAATTTATTTAATTTAAGTTTGTTGCTATCAGCGCAGGCAATTAATTTAAATTTATTTTTAAATAATTTTGTTCTTCTCAAACCTAAAATGCCACATCCAATTAAAGCTGCATTATAAATTTTCAATCAAAACTCCTTTCTTCTTAATGTATATAGATCTGATAAAATAATTTTATCTATATTTTTTTTTTTCATTTTATAAATATTGTCCCATGCTGAACTAATAAATTTACCAGTAATTTTCTCTCCAGTTTTAGAATATAAAAAATTGATTGTCTTAAAAATATTTTCTAAATTTTTATCTGTGTTTTTTATGTTTTTTTTTAATTTAATTAATTCTGATTTTGTAATTTTTTTTTTATTTTTTATAACTAATTTTGTTAAATTAGAATAAATAATGCCTGGAGAAATTATATTTATTCTAATTTTCTTAGAATTAACTTCATTGCTAATAATTTCTGTAAATTTTACTAAACTAATCTTTGATAAAGAATAACTACTAAAATTTTTTCTATAAGATGTTGATCCTCCGCCGGCAAAGAAAATTATTAATAATTTTTTGTTTTTTTTTAAATATTTAATTAAATTTTTAATTAGGTAAACATATAAAAAAAAATTTACAAAAAAGGTTTTTTTAAATTTTATTAAATTATTTTTAAAAAAATTCTCTATTTGACCCTGTTCAGCGATAGTGATAATTAATATATCTGTTTTTATTAAATCTTTTTTATTTTTTCTTAGACATTCTGAAATTTCTTTTTCATTTGAAGAATTATATTTAATAAAATTAATTTTACCTGGGTTTTTATATTTAAAATTTTCTAAATTTAATGTACTTTTTCTTTTCCGGTAAAATAAATTTACATTATTGCTATTTTCTGAATATTTTTTTGCTAAATATGATCCAATACTCCCTGTTGAACCAAAAATACTTACATTTAATTTTTTTTTAATATCCATTGATTTTTGACAAGGTAATCTACTGTATCTTCAACAGACTGTTTAATTGTTAGCTTGGGTTTCCAGCCTGTTTTTTTTATTTTTTTTATATCTAGTAAAATGAGAGGATTATCACCGATCCAACCTCTTTTTCCACCTTTAAATATAAGTTTTGGTTTTAAATCTAATCTGTTACATATTGTTTTTATTGATGCTTTAACTGTAAAATATTCATTAGTACCCAAATTAACTCTATTTATTTTTTTCTTAAATTTGTTAATTGAAAGCCAAATAGCTTTGATACAATCTTTTACATGCAAATATGATTTCCTCTGATTGCCATCTCCCAAAACATAGAGAATTTTTGGATTTTTTAATAACTGTCGAGTAAAATCAAAAACATGTCCATGAGAATATCTTGGTCCTAGTATAGATACAAATCTGAAAATATAAGAATTTATATTATATGCCTCTGCATATGCTTCAATGAAAGCCTCTGCAGAAATTTTTGATGCACCATATAATGAGGTTTGAATGGGAAGTGGACAGTCTTCATTTGTTGGAATTTGTTTTGTGTCTCCATAAACTGAGCCTGATGATGAAAAAGCAAATTTTTTTATCTTATTTTTAACTAATTGTTCTAAGATTTTATGTGTTACAATAATATTTTGTTCAAGATCTTTTTTTCTATTATTAAGGCCATTTCTAACATCTGCATTTGCAGATAAGTGAAAAACCATGTCAATATTTTTAAAATAATAATCTAAGTTTTGTTTTAATAAATCAATTTTATAAAATTTGAAATATTTTTTGTTAAATTCGTTGATGAATTTTTTTTTTCCTGTTGATAAATTATCTAGTCCAATTACTTTAAATTTTTTTTTAATTAAAAATTGAGTAAGATGGCTACCTATGAAACCACAACACCCGGTAATTAAAACCCTTTTTATTTTATTTCTATTCATCAAAATTAATTTTCTTATCTATAATAAAGTTGGGTCTTTTTTTTACCTCATCGTATATTCTTGTCAGATATTCACCGATAATACCGAGTCCCACAAACTGAAATCCAAAAAGAAATATTAAAATAAAATTTGTAAGTAGATGGGTATCATAGTTTTTTGATCCAAGGGTTATAGAAAAAAATAAATAAAAACCATAAATAAAACTAGAAAAAAGTAATACTAGTCCCATAATTAAAATTAGCTGAATTGGTTTTGAACTGAAACCGAAGACTCCATTAAATGCTATTTTTATAGAGCCAAAATATTTATTATACTTTCCAGCCCCTTCAAATCTTTCATCTCTGTCGTATTCAATGGATGTTTGTTTATAACCAACATACGCAACCAAACCCCTTAAAAAAGCATTTGGTTCTTCAAAAAGTTTTAATTTATCAATTACTTTTTTTGACAACAATCTAAAGTCTCCTGAATTTTCGGGTATCTTCACGTCGGATATTTTATTAATTAAATTATAACCGAGAGATGCGATAATTTTTTTAATTAATGTTTCTCCTTTTCGAGATCTTCTTTTGGCTAAAATGACATCATAGCCCTCGTTCATTTTATTATACATTTCTAAAAGAAGTTCTGGTGGATCTTGTAAATCGCAATCGATTATCATGCATCTCTCTGAATTAGAAAACTTTAAACCAGCCATTGTCGCTGCAGGTTGACCAAATCTCCTTGAAAAAACAAGCATTTTAATTTTTTTGTTTTTTTCTGCTTCAGATTTTATTATTTTTTCTGAATCATCTTTAGATGGATCAATTGAGAAAATTATTTCATATTGTTGAGTAATTTTTTCCAAGGTTTTTACTAATCTATCTAAAAATACCTTTATATTTTTAGCCTCATTATATACTGGAATAATTACAGAGATTTTGTTCATTCAATACTTGTTACTATAAAATTCTTTCCAATAACAGAAACTTTGCAATCATTTTTTACTAAAATATTGTTATGATCATATTTTTGAAAAGTTTTATTTAAAAATAATGCTTTAAAATATATATAAGTTTTAACAAAATAATCCTTTTCTAATGTAAATATATAATTGCATTTTTTTAATTTTTCACTACTCAAGTTCCAATTAATATTTTGTTTATAATTTTTTTTAATTATAGAGGGAAAAGAGTCAATTTTACCTATACCATTATCTAAAGAAGAATATTTATAAATAGGAAAAACTAATAGCAATAAGACAATATATTTATTTAATTTTTTATTTTCAAAATTTATTGATACAAACAAAAAGACGAATATTAATGAGTAACTATATATTTTTATTACTGTCCAGTAATTTCCCCTTAATATTAAGTACGAAATTATTATAAAAAAACATATTAAAGTTAGATTTATAAAATTATATTTTTTTATTAAAAAAATTAAATTTTTTTTAATAACAAACAGCAAATTTATATTTAAAATAATACAAATAATTAAGATAAAATAAGAATATAAATTATCAAGCTTTGTGATTGATACATAATATAAACCAAAAAATGATGGAACTATATTTAATAATATAAAATAATATCCTTTTTCTATATGATCATAATAGAATATTTTTAATAGTTGGATTAAATCAAATTCAGATATAGTTTCACTTATTGAATTTACATATTCCAAATTTAATACTAAATTTTCTCTTCCCAAAATGAATGAGCCAAAATATCCCCACCAATCAACTTCGGGTCTTAATGCTTGAGAAATTTGCGTCAATAAAAATAAATAATTTGTGTTATAACTACCAATTGTAAAGATAAAAAATGTAAATAAATAAATAACTAAAGTTTTAAAATAATTTTTTTTTTTTTTCAAAATAATTTGATCGAAGCAATAACAAGAAAATATTATAAAAAAAAATACAAAAATTTCCGGATAAATTATAAATAAAGCTGAGTTAATTACAGACAAGAAAATAACGTTTTTCGTAGAATTCTTGTTATTTTCAAAAAGTAAATATATATATTTCAAGCTTAATATTAATAATGAGATAGAACCTAGATGAGATAAGGCATCAATCTCAAAAATATAAATACTAAAAAATGAAAACGAGAAAATTATAGAAAGTATTATCTTTTTTGCAGATGAAATATTTTTAAAAATATCTAAAAAAGAAAAAAATGCAAAAACATTTAATAAAGATAATAAAATTTTAAAAGTATAATTCAGTAAAAATAAATCTAAAAATTTTATATTTAAATAAAACGATAATATATATGTAATATAAGGTCTGTAATTTATAATATCCTTTATACTCTGAAATTCTAAATAATTATTAATAATATTACTATCTAATAAGCTTTGATAAGAATGTTTATGAAATAATAAAGCTGAACTTAAATAATTAAAACTGTCCCAATAATTTCCTCTAAATACATAAAATTGTTCACCCGATACAATTACTGGATATAAAAAGAATAATGATAACGTAATAAAAAGTATTAAATAAATATATATATTTTTTGATTTATTAATTAACAAATCGGAGTGTTTAAAATGAAAATAAATAATAAATATAATTAAAAAGAATAAAAGATAAATATTGCTAACACCAAATATGAAAAAAGTATGAAATGTTATTACTGTAAAGACTGCATAACCAAAAATTATACAATCTGAAAAGTTATATCTATTAATGACATTAAGCTTGTTATTTAGAAAAGACCCAAAAATAAAAAAAATATAAAAAAATAAAGTTAATAAAAATATTACACTAATATAAATCATTAATATTTTACTTCTTATGTTGATTTATTAGAAAGACATAAAGGATTATGTAAATAATTATATAAAACGTTGCTAAAATCCCTAATTTTAACGATTTATTGAACCAGATAAAAGAAAAAATATAATTTGGTAGTAATAATAAATTTATTGTAATTCCTGATAAAGAATTTATCAGCGTTTG
>MDSZ01175109.1_pt1 | contig 21823 bp, 21 predicted proteins | sample 811201 | NCBI WGS metagenome assembly MDSZ01 (sample SAMN05326647, study PRJNA326480) | marine metagenome | isolation source: seawater | place: Indian Ocean: North | collected 2010 | reverse complement strand
ATAATTTATCTGAACAAAGTTTTGCCGCTCCATATAAATTAATTGGTGAAGCAGCTTTATCGGTTGATAGAGCAATAATATTTTTTACTTTATTATTGATTGCTGAAGAAATTACATTTTGTGCCCCAAGAATATTTGTTTGTATACACTCAAAAGGGTTGTATTCTGTTGCTGGGACTTGTTTTAATGCTGCAGAATGAATAATTATATCTACTTCTTCGCATGCAAAATTTAATCTTTCTTTATCTCTTACATCGCCAATAAAGTATCTTAGATTTTTAAATTTATCTATATTGTAAATTTTATTCATTTCATGTTGCTTAAGCTCATCCCTGCTATAGACAATAATTTTTTTTGGTTTTTGTTTTTGTTTTAAAAGAAAATGAACAAATTTTTTTCCAAAGCTTCCAGTTCCACCTGTGATCAGTATAGTTTTATTTTTATAAATGTTACTTTGCATTTACGTTACCATTATAATTTAAAATTAATTTGGTCTATAATATGTCTATATAAATTCATCTATTATCAATATTATCTTGAATTTTCCATAATGTTCAAGTTATGAACATAATATTGTTCAAATTGTGAAGTCTCTTTAGTTTTTTATAAAATTAAGTCAATAATGATTACAATTTGAGATAATTTGTAATATAATTTAATATTATTGACGAAAAAAAATTACTAATTCATAAATAATATGAAATATAAAGAAGTTTACGTTGGTTTATCTGTTGACATATTACATGAAGGACATTTGAATATTCTAAATAAAGCTGCAAAACTAGGAAAAGTAACAGTGGGTTTGTTAACTGATGAGGCCATTCTAACTTATAAAGATTTGCCACATTTTGACTTTGAAAATAGAAAAAAAATTTTGCAAAATTTTAAACAAATTTCAAAAATTGTTCCTCAACATAGCTTGGATTATACGCAAAATTTACTAAAACTTAAGCCAGACTACGTTGTTCACGGTGATGATTGGAAAAAAGGTATTCAACAAAAAACAAGAGCTAAGGTATTAAAAGTTCTAAAGAAATGGTCTGGTAAGCTTATTGAAATTAAATATACCAAAAACGTTTCTAATAAAAGTCTTTACAAAATTTTTGAGAAAGGGTCCCTTCCTGATATACGAAGATCGAAATTAAAAAGAATACTTAATGCAAAAAAATTTGTTAGAGTATTAGAGGCTCATGACGCATTAAGCGGTTTAATTGTAGAAAACTCAAAGTTATTAGCAAATGGTAAGGTAGAGGGATATGATGCTATATGGTCTTCTAGTCTCGCAGACTCTCTTGTTAAAGGTAAGCAAGATGATCAATCTGTAGATTATTCATCTAGAATTTTGAGTTTAGGTTCAATTTTAGAAATTACAACTAAGCCAATAATTTTTGATGCTGATAATGGTGGTAGAATAGAGCATGTACCAAATTTAGTTAGGGCATTGGAAAGAAATGGGGTTTCTGCAATGATTATAGAGGACAAAAGTGGTTACAAAATAAATTCATTATTTAATAATCAATCAAAATCAATTCAAGATAAAATAAAAAATTTTTCAAATAAAATTAAAGTAGCAAAAGAATCTGCATATTCTGATGACTTTATGGTTATTGCAAGAATTGAAAGTTTAATATTAGGTAAATCTCAAAAAGATTCAATTAAAAGAGCACGTAGTTATATTAAAGCAGGTGCTGATGCAATTTTAATTCATAGCAAATCAAAAAACTCAGATGAAATATTTAAATTCTCTAGAATATACAGAAAATTAAATATGAAAAAACCCCTAGTTTCAGTGCCCTCTACATATTCAAAAACTCTTGAGAAAGAACTAATAAAAAATGGATTTCAAATGGTCATATACGCCAATCATTTAATAAGAGCATCCTATAAAGCTATGAGTGATGCAGCAAAAGAAATTCTTAAAAATAAAAGAACATATAATATTGAAAAAAAGATTTCAAAAATTAGTGACGTTTTGACACTAATAGAATAATTGAATTATTATAAATATATATATTAATGCAAGCAATTGTTTTAGCTGCTGGTTTTGGATCTAGGTTAGAAAAACCACTAAATAAAATACCTAAATCATTATTAAAAATTAAAAACAAGACTATTCTTTATAATATTTTAAATAATCTAATATTAAACAATATTATAAATATAAATATAGTTATCGGTTATAAGCAAAAAATAATTAAAAAATATGTCTTAAAAGAATTTAAAAAAAGAGCTAAATTTAAATTTATTTATAATAGATTTTACAAAAAAAGGGGTAATATTTACTCTGTTTTTCTTACTAATAAATTTATCAAAGACAAAGTAATAATTTTTAATGCTGATATAATTATTTCAAAAAATACTTTGAGAAAACTTATTTACAACTCTGAGAAAAATTTATTTTTAGCAAATAACAAAAAACAAATTAATAAAGATGATATAATCTTTCACTATAATAACAGAAAGGTAGTAAAAAAAGTTTACATAAAGCCTTCTTCAAAAAAAAATAGTTTAAATCTTGTTCCATCAGCTGGTGTAGCCAAAATGGAATTTGATACATACAGGAAATATATTAATATTTTAAAATCTCTGGATTTTGACAAAGAAAAATATTATGAAAAAGGATATCAACAATTGATTAAATTAACTAAATTTAAAGTATATATATCGAATAAAAAGATAATTGAAGTTGATACTAAAAGCGATTATGAAAATTTACTAATTAAATATCGATGAATATAGAAAAAATTAAAAGAATATCGTTAAATAAAATTGTAGTTAATAAAATTTATTTATACTCTGCGGGTTTCAATGTAGATAGAAAATTAAATAATAAATCAAGAATAAATGAGGAACTTAAGGACCTTAAAATTTTACTAAAAAAAAAGGTAAAGATTGGATTAGTCTCTCATCAGGGTTCTTACAAAAAAAAAGACACTATACATTTAGATTTTTTAATAAATTATTTGGAAAAAGAATTAAATACAAAATTAATTTATTTAAAGAAAATGAATTTTAAAAAGAGTATTTTTAAAAAAATAAAGGCAGGAGAAATTTTACTGCTTCCAAACATTAGGTTTAATAAAGGTGAAGAGGCTAATTGTAAAATTTTGGGAAAAAATTTATCCAAACTAGCAGATTTTGTTATAATTGGAGGTTTCTCAAAAGCGCACAGAAAAAATTCTTCAAATAATAGCATATTGAACTATATTCCTGGCTATCTTTCTAACGGCATTTACAATGAATTAATTAAAATAAAACCATGGATAAAACCAAATAAAAACTCTGTTTGTATTATTGGGGGTGAAAAAAAAGAGAAGATAACAACTGGTCTCAAATATTTAATTAAAAACTACAGATATGTTATCCCGTGTGGAGTTGTTTTAAACTCATTTTTAAAATTTTTAAATTATAATGTTGGTCAGTCTAAGACACACGAATTACATGAGATCAAAATTTTAGGTAAAATAATAAAAAAATACAAAAAAAAATTAATTTTACCAGATAATTGTATTGTTACTTTAAAAAAAAATTTTAAAATTAAGAGATTATCCAAATTCAATCAAATTCAAAGAAATGAACTAATTGCTGGATTTAAATTAAATTCTAGAATGAAAAATATTTTAAAGAAATGCATCTCAAATAAAGGCTATATATTATTAGCAGGAACACCCTCATTAGTTAATAACAATTTCAATGATCCCTCATTTGAAATTTTGAAATATTTAAAAAAAAATAAAACTAGGTCACTTTTGCTTGGTGGTGATACTATTTCAGATTTATCTTACGATGGAATTAAATCATCTGGAGGAGGGTCAGCTTTACACTATTTATCAAATAAGCCCTTGCCAATTATTACCGGACTGTATAAAAATCAAAAGAAATTTAATGTTATTTAATTTTAATACTCCAACAGAAGTTATTTTTGGTAATGGTAAATTTTCTCATATTTCTAAATTGACTGAAAAATTTGGCAAAATGCCATTAGTAGTATGTGGAAAAAGATCCATGAAAAAATACAAATATTTAGATAAATTAAATTCCTTTTTTAAAAAGGATAAAAAAAAAATAATAATTTATAATAATATTTCGCCAGATGCTAAATCTAACGAAGTAAATGAGGCTATTAATGTAATCAAAAATAAAAAAGTGGATTTTATAATTGGTTTAGGGGGTGGAAGTGCTCTGGATGCTGCCAAAGCAATTGGAGTAGGTGTAAACTTTAAAAATATCGAAGGAATAATTGGAAGTACTTTACAAGATAATGTTAAAAGTCTTCCAGTTATAGCAGTTCCAACTACATCTGGAACAGGATCGGAAGTATCAAAAGGTGCTATAATTACAGATGTTGTAAAAAAATTTAAATCAGGAATACGGGGTAATATGATTTTTCCAAAGATGGCAATAATTGATCCAATGTTAAGCTTGACAATGCCAAAAGATGTTCAGGCAGAGACTGGCTTTGATGCATTTACCCATTTACTAGAGTCATATTTAGCAAAAAAATCCTCGAATTTGACTGAAATTTTATCTCTAGAGGGTATATCAATACTTTTTAAGTATCTACCACTATCGTTGGAGAAAAGGAAAAATTTAAAACTCAGAGAAAAAATAAGTTTTGCTGCGTATTTAGGTGGAATTAATGTTGCAAATGCAAGCACTTGTTTACCTCATAGGCTTCAACAAGCAATGGGTTGTGTTAAGGAAATATCACACCCACATGCTAGAGGTTTAGCATGCCTTTACCCGGCATGGCTGGAGGAGGAATATAGATTTAGCAGAAAAAAGATTGATACAATAAAAATTAGTATTGGAGCTAGAGGAAAAAAATTTGATTTTATTTTAAATTTCATGGATAAAATTAAGGTAAACAATTCTTTAGGAGATTATGGTGTTTGTAAAAATCACATATCAAAATTTATAAAAAATATCTCTGGAAATATTGAAAATGACCCAATCAAGAAAATTAATAGTAAACTAATAGAAAAAATATACTTAAAATCTATTTAAAAAATGAAAAAAAAAATATCTGTAGCTATAGTTGGTGCAAGTGGTTTTACAGGAGGAGAGATTTGTAGAATTTTATTGCATCATAATAACGTTGGAAAGATATACCCTATATCTAGAGACAAAAAAGACTTTCAAAAAAACCATCCTAACTTAATAGGCTCTAAACTAAATTTTTTTAATATTGAATTCTTTAAAAAAAAATCGAGAAAGTTTGATTGTATCTTTTTATGTACAAAATCTTATGAATCTTACGAATTGGCCAAGACACTTCTTAAGAAAAATAAAAAAGTTATAGATTTAAGTAGTGCTTTTAGATTTGAGAAAAATGAATATTTTAAAAAAGCTTATGGTTCTGATATCCCTCAAAGAAAAAAATTTAAAAGTAAGATAGAATATGGTCTTTCTGAATTTAATAAATCTGCAATAAAAAAAGCAGATTTAGTTGCAAATCCTGGATGCTACGCAATTACAGCGCTCTATAGCTTGGCCCCAATAATAAAAAAAAATTACATAAACAGTAATTCACCTATCGGAATATTTGCAATTAATGGTACTACTGGTGCAGGAAATAACCCAAAAATTGAAGTATCTCATGCTAATGCCACTGAAAATGTACTAACATACAATGCCGATGGACATAGACATGGCCCTGAAATTGAAGATAAACTTCAAAAATTTTTCAAAAAAAAGGTTTTGATTGATTTGAATACTGCACATGGAAATTTTAGAAGGGGAATTTACTTACGTATTAATTTGAATATAAAAAACAATTTTAAAAAAAAATTGAATAGAGAAAAAATTATAAATATATATAAAAAATACTATCAAAACAGGAAAAAATTTAAATTCATTCATACTCTTGACTTTAAAAAGATGCACAAAAAAAATGAAAAAGAATATAATGTATATCCTGCTGTAAATAGTGTTATTGGTTCAAACAATTGTATAATTGGAATTGATTATGATGAAATTTTAGGATCAATCAAATTGATTGCTACATCTGATAATTTAGTTAAAGGTGCTGCGGGGTCAGCTATACAAAATATGAATATAATGTTTAAATTCAAAGAGGATGAAGCCCTCTCAAAATATGGGATATTCTAAATATAAAATCTTAATTATAAGCCCAGTTCACTTTAGTTTATTAAAAAAGTTAAAAAAAAATTTTAATGTTACTTATGAACCTAAGATTAGTTACAAAAAATTAGAAAAAAATGTTAATGATAAAACTTTAATTATTTTGAGAAGTGGAATTAAGATAGATAAAAATATTATTGATAAATCCAAAATGTTAAGATTCATTGTTCGAGCAGGCACTGGTCTTGACAACATTGATGTTAAATATGCAAAAAATAAAAGTATTAAAGTTTTTAATTTTCCAAATTTAAATTCAACTGCTGTCGCTGAATTAACTTTTGGTTTAATTATTGCTTTATATAGACATATCGTAACTGCAAATAATGAACTTAAGAAAAATATATGGAATAAACAAAAATTTTACGGAAACGAGTTAAAAAACAAAGTATTGGGATTAGTAGGTCTTGGTAGTGTAGGAACGGCGATTGCTAGATTAGCGAAAGGATTTTCTTTATATGTAATAGCAAATGTTAAAAATAAAAATAAAAAAAGAGGAAAAAGTATTAAAATAGTTAGTTTAAGATATTTACTACAAAAATCAGATATCATAGTTTTGTGCCTACCTCTCACGAAAGAAACTAAAAATTTGATTGATAATAAAATGTTAAAATTAATTAAAAAAAACGGGATCTTAATTAATCTATCGAGAGGTGGTATTATAAACGAAAATCATTTATACAAAATTTTGAAAGAAAAACAAATTTTCGGCGCAGCAACAGATGTTTTGGAAAACGAGGGGAAAAAAAATAAATTATTTAAATTAAAAAACATAATTGTAACTCCTCACATAGGTGCCATGACAAATGATACACAAATTGCAATTGCAAAAAAAGTCTATAAACTGGTTAGAAATTTGTTATAGTATTTTAAGAATTTATTATTTCCCCATTTTTTAATTCAAAGATCTTATTACAAAACTTTAAAGTATTTTGTTTATGCGATATAATCAGAATTGTTTTTTTTTCTTTTAATTTATAGACAGTATCTAAAATTTTATTTTCTGTATCATGATCCAACGCACTAGTTGCTTCATCAAAACATAAAATTTCAGGGTTTTTGTACAAAGCTCTAGCTATTCCTATTCTTTGAGCCTGTCCTCCAGATAGGTTACCTTTTTCGCCAATTTGCGTGTTAATACCTTGGGGTAAAGTCTCTAGGTAATTTTTTAAATTTGCTAACTCGACGGCTTTTTTCAAATTATTTTCATTTATGTTCTCCTTAATTTCGCCTAAGGCAATATTTTTTTTTATAGTATCATCTAAAAGAGTAATTTTTTGTGAAACATAACCTATTTTTTTTTGCCACGAAACACAATTTAAATGATTAGTGAAATCTTTGCCATCAACAATAATTTTACCATTCTCAGGCTTTAAAAGACCTAAAAAAATATCCAATAAAGTACTTTTACCTGAGCCAGTAATTCCTGTAATGCCAATTATGTCGTTTTTTTTGATTTCAAAATTCAGATTTTTTAAAGTTTTTTTATTATTCAAATTATAATTATAATAAATATTTTTAAATTCTATTTTATTACTAAACTCTATATCCTGATTAGACAGTTCATTTAAATTTTCTTTAAGTTTAAAAAAATCGAGAATTTTCTTTTGAGGAGTTTTACTAAACCTAATAGTTTGGTAAGCCATTGTTATTCTTGTAAAGCTTGGCAACATCCTTATTATAATTGCACCAACAAATACCAAATTTGTGAAAACCTCCTTGTTTATTCCGTTACTTTTAAAAGATATAATAAAGTAAATTATAAAACATCCTATAATAAGCTGTTCAATTAATAATCTTGGAATAGATTTAATAAATCCAGACATGAAAGAAGCCTCTAAAGTTATGTCTGTATTATATCTATAATTATTTATGAAAACTTGGTTTTTTTTTGATATAATTATATCTTTTATATTATCAAACGTTTGTACTATTAATTTGATCCTTTCGGCCTCGTGATTAAATCTTCTTGTACCCCAATATGAAAGATAATTTTTTGAAAATAAAGTTATTAAAAAAACAAGGATAACTAATCCTATTAATATGAAGAAAACTACAAAACCATAATTTAACAACAATAAAATTAATAAACCAGCAAGAATAGTTGTTTCCATAATTATTTGTATGGACGGAAATAAAACACTTTTTACTAAACTGTTCGGTTCAGAATTAATATTTCTTATTAATTGTGGAGATTTTGTATTAAAAAAAAATTCGTAAGGTTGATTTATAAATATATTAAATAATGAATTACTAAAATATTTTGATATGTTTTTTGCGAAACTAAATTGATACCAATTAAAAAAAAGTAAAATTAGATTTTTAAAAAGGAAAGTAAAAAAAAGTAATATAAAAGAGAATAGAACTAAATCAGAATAATTCTGGAATATCAATTGTTCAAAGTTTAAATTTATTAAATATGTGTTTACAACATTAAGATAGTTTTCATTAAAAATTACTGTAAAAATAGGTAATATTAAGCCAATGCTCAATAATTCAAAAAAAGCAGAGAACATCATAACTGCAAACAAAATATATATATTTTTTTTTTGAGACTTTGTTAGTAAATTATAAAGATGTATGCCAGTCATTAAATTGTTAGTTCAAGTTTTAAATCTTTTTTTTTGAGTCATGTTTAAATAAAACAATTTTTATTATCATTTTCTATAATGTTCAAGTAATGAACATAATATTGTTCAAATTATGAAATTATAAATATTAATTATTTTTTTTTACAAAATTGTTTATTAAATCGATGACTTTTCTTTGTTGTCTTATTTTAAGACCATAATAAAGCGGTATACTAATGGCCTGAGAATAGTATTTTTCTGCCTCTAGTAAATTTTTCTTATATTTTAATCTGTTCTTAAAATAAGGATGTTTATAAATTGGTATATAGTGAATTTGAACTCCGATTTTATTTTTTCTTAAAAAATGAAATAATTTATAGTGTATTTTTTGTTTTACTTTAATCACAAATAGATGTCTTGATGAAACACAGTTCTTTTCTATTTTTTGAAAAGAAATTTCTTTTGAAAGTTTATTTTCATAAATTTTCGACAATTTATTTCTTTTTTTCACAAATAAATCTAATTTTTTTAGTTGTGAAATTCCTAATGATGCATGAATTTCGGATAATTTATAATTATATCCTAATACTTGCTGTTCATTCCACCATCCTGGAGCATTTTTTTTAATAAAAAATTTTATATTCTTTTGAACACCACTTTGTCTAAAAATTTGATTAAAATTAAAATCTTTTTTTTTGTTAGTGAAAACAGCTCCACCTTCACCAGTTGTTATAGATTTAACTGGTCCAAAACTTGTTATTACAGAATGGCTATACTTTGGATTTCCAATTTTAATATCTAAATATTTTGATCCTAATGCATGAGATGCATCTTCAATGATTTTAAATTTGTATTTTTTTGACAGTTGTTTAATTTCTATTAAATTACATGGATTACCTGCAAAATGAACAACAACTAAAATGTTTGGTAAGTTTTTTTTATTAGAAAGTAATAATTTTTTTTTAAGATTTTTTATACAAATATTGTATGTATTTTCATCAATGTCTACAAAATCTACTTTGGCTCCTAAAAATAATCCACAATTTGACGAGGCACAGAAACTATTAGGCACTGTCCATAAAATATCATTTTTTTTTAATCCTAAAGATGCGCAAGCTGTATGTAATGCTGATGTCCCACTATTAACTAAAGTAACATAGTTTGAACCTGTATACTTAATTAAATTTCTGCTAAATTTTTCAAGAACTGGACCTTGAGATATAAAATCTGATTTGAGAACATTACAAACACTCCTAATATCAGAATTATCTATAAACTGACGTGAATAAGGAATTAAACAATTTTTTTTTTTATCTTTCATAAATTATTTTTAGTTTTCTAAAAAATTTATCATTCTTTTGCCTGCGTTACCATCGCTATTAAAAAAGTATTTATCTATTATTCTTTTTCTAGCTTTTCTTTTCGATTTTTCGGAATATATTTTTAAAAATTTCTTTTTATCATTAATAAATGTTTCAATAAATATTTTAAATTTATTTTCAGTCTTTAAAATATTTGCAACACCTCTTACATCAATACATTTGTTCCAATCAATTCTTCCGTGAAAATAAGGAAGTATTACAAGTTTTTTGGCAGCCATTGCCTCTATTAAAGTTGAAGAGTTGTAGCTTAAAACTATATTTGAATTAGTAATAAATTTATACGCGGTTGGAGATGATGATATTATAAAATTTTTTGGTGTCTCAATTTTGCTAAAAATTTTTGGAATTTTATAAACTTTCTGTCTAACTTTAAAGATAACTTCTATTTTTTTTGGGTATTTTTTGCATAAATCAATTAAGCTCTTAATACATTTCAACTCAGTCTTATTCCAATCAGTGTCTGGTGTATCATACCAATTTCTAATATTTTTATTTTTATAAATTTCATTTCCTCTTTTTTGAGTGTATTGGAAGAATACTATTTTAACATTTTTTTTCACTCTGTTTGACCCTGAATTAAAAAAATAATTAATTCTTGGAGACCCAACTACTGTAATTTTTTTTTCTTCTAAAATACCTGCTTTTATTATTCTTTGCTTTTCGTCATAATTTCCAACAGCAATTTTATCACCTGAATAATTTTCATTTAGATATTTATAAATTTTAATTGCATTTTTTGATTGATACGGCGTATGAATTCCCTCTTTATGAAATGTAATAAATTTTATATTAATTTTTTTACACACTTTTGCTAACTCAAAATCAGATTTATAAAATATATTAAAATTAATTATTCCACTCAGTTTTGTGGTTTTTTTTAACTCTTTAAAAATAATTTCTAGAACCCTTCTATATTGTTCTTTTTTTTTATCATGATCTTTTAGATATGATTTGTAATTATAATCATCTAAACCTTTGACAAAATAATTACATATAATTTTTAAAGTGTTTCTTTTAAGTTCAAAAAAAATATTTTTTGATTTTTTATTTTGATAAGCATTAATAATTTCCTCTGTCCCATTGGATTTATGTAATATAAAGAAAACTTTTCCGGAATTATTTTGTTTTATTAGTTTTACTTTTCTTAAGGATATTTTTATTAATAAAGCGATCGTTTTATAAAATTTAAAAATACAGCATAAATATATAAAAAAAAATATTATTTTTAGCAGTACATTTTTAATATTCGATTTCATCAAAATTTTACTTTAAATTCCTTAACAACATTCGTTGAGTCCTCTCCTAAATTGAAAAGTATATCTATAACACTCAGTCCTTTAACAAAATTTTTTTTTTGATTTATGTTTTGATTATAATAAGGGTGTAAAAACATATGCGGTTTCATATTAATTTTATTTTTTTTGAAAAAATCTTTATCTGCATAATTAATTGATCCGTCGTTTGCTAAGTATAAGTCAGCTTTATTTTTTTTTAATAATGCTAAAATTAGATTTTCTTTTTTCTCGTTTATTGCATAATCGGAACTTCGTTGATAGGAAATATTTATTTTTAGGATTTTACAAATTTCTTTTATTATATTAATATTTAATTCGGATAAGTTATTTTCAATATTTTTTTCTAACATGTCAGTAAATAATTCAAAATAAAATTCAAAGTATTTGGTTTTTTTATAATTTTCATAAAGTTGATTTTTAAAATTTGTTAATGATGATTTTGTGATGAAAACCTCATTAATCTTGAACTTTCTAGATGACTTTATTAAAAACATTGATAACCATTTTTTTTTGTTTTTATTTGAGTCCATTATGTAAACTCGGTTTTGCCATGATCTTCTATTATATTGAATATTGTCTAAGAAAATAAAGTTATTCGAGTTGCTTATCATATTAAAGTATCCAACCCAGGGGAAAAAATGAGGTTGACAAATAGAAACGATTTTCATTTTAATTTCCTGTAAACACTAATTAATTTTAATGGCTGATTTCTAATTGGTATTTTTTCGATTTTTTTTGCAAAATATTCAATTCTAGTTAAATCAAATTTTGTATCTAGTGTAAGAAATAAATTTGGACAAAAAAACTTTTTATTGTACCTACTTAAAACTTTAAACTTTGTTTTGTTCTCAATAAAGTAATTGTCAACATGTTCACTGTATTTTTTTGTTAGCTTCATTTTTGAAACTTTCAAAAATGTTTTTGTTTTAAAAATAGAAAATGAATAACCAAATGGTATTTTGTTTTTGTGAAAAGGACTAAAAAAATCACAGTTAGACTCTTTAAAAAAATTTATATCTTCATCGATTATATCTGGCATTATTAATGGATTATCAGCATTACATCTTATCATAATATCAAAATTTTCGTCCATATGTTCAATAGAATTCTTAATTCTTGCAAAAATATTATTTTGACTACCTCTGTAAATATGCAAATAATTTCTTTCAGCAAAGTTTTGAAAATAATTATCTTTTTTGTCTTTGGTAGTAGAAATTATAAATTCGTCTATATTTTTACATAATGATAATCTATTATAAAAATATTCAAAAATATTCTTTTTTCCAAATTTTAATTTTAGCTTATTTTTTAATCTTTTTGAATTCGATCTACACAAAATCACTCCTAAAACTTTTTTTTTCATAATATTTTTGAAATTATTTTGTCCACTCCATTACGATTAAAATATTTCTTATATTTCAAATATTGATTAACTCTTTTTTTATAATTCATTTTACAAATTTCATTTTTTATAAATTTTAATTGTGAAATTCGTAGATAGTTTATATTAAATTTTTTTTTAAATTTATTTAATAAATCTATCTGGTGTTTATGGACCGCAATGGAAATTTGTGGTGTTCCAATAAATGCAACTTCCATTTTTGCATACCCGCCACCAGAAATTACTATATCACTATCAAATATGATCTTTGGTAAATTTTTAGGTAAATAAATAATATTAAATCTATCATTTATTTTTTTAATTTTTTTTATAAATTGATTTTTCAATTCAGCTCCAACAATAAATTTTACTTTATCAAATTTTTTTAGTTCATAAGCCAATCTAGTCAAAATATTTTCGTACAAACTTCCACCTAATAATATAGTTATATTTTTTAATTTTTTTTTAATTTTTTTTTTTTTATTTGAATATTTTTCAAATTTTTCATTAAATGGAAAATATTTATAACCTGAATAAAATTTTGTGTTATTTATTTTTTTTGGATCAATAATTGATTTCTGTGCTGAAATAAGTATATCTGAAATATATTTATTTTTTAAAACATCATCTAAAATAACTATTTTTTTAGATTTTTGCGCGTAAATTTTTTGAATAGCGATTGTTGGATTTAACATTTCAATTATACATAAATCGAAAAATCTAAGTTTTTTTAATATCTCTTTTTCTTTTTTCAGATTTTTCTCATTAAGAAAAATAAAATCAATATCCAAAGAATTTAAATATTTTTTTACTTGTGTATTTCCTTGTACAATTAGAGTTATTTTGTATTTGTGATATTTAACCAAACGTTTTCTAATCACTAATAATCTGAAAAGATTTCCCCAGCCTTCACTTCCCCCGCATGTGCATCTTAAAATACAATGCATTCTAAGAAAATTTCTTAAAATTTCTCATAAACTTTTCAGGGTCGTTTTTTTTAAAATCTGGGGAATGTAAAATTTTAAAAACGTTATTCAAATCGAATTTAATTTTTTTTACTTGATCACATGTTACGGAAAAAAAATTATCAGATAATCTATATTTAGGATTTACTGTGAAATGTTTTTCTATTATTTGAGCTCCAGCAGCAGCTGCTAACGGGGGTATATTAGTCCCATGGGTATGATCTGAATGTCCTATAGGACAATTAAAATTTTCTTTAAGTAAATTAATTTTAGCAAGATAGCTGTCTTCCTCATTTAAAGGATAGGAAGAAACTGTGTGGAGAAGAATGTAATCTGACTTAGCCTCATCGAGTAATGATGTTGTTTTTTTAATTTCATTTAAATTAGTCATCCCACAAGAAATTAATATTGGTAAATTTGTTTTTATAATTTTTTTTATCAATTTCTGATTTGTTAGTTCAAATGCAGCAACTTTAAATGCTAAAGTGCCAAGCGAAACAGCAAATTCTACACTCTTTTCATCATAAACTGAGGTAAATAACTTTGCTTTTTTGTTTTGTGCATATTTCCAAAGTTTAGTTTCATTTTCCTTAGATAATTGCCACTCAGTCAACAGGTTAGTAAATTCCATATATCTAGGATTTTTTTTGTCATATCTTTCCTCCGCAATATATGTCTGTAACTTAAGAAAATCTGATCCACCCTCTATAGCTTTATCGACCATCTCGATAGCTCTATCAAAACTGCCTAGATGATTTACACCAAGTTCAGCAATAAAAGGAATTTGCTCCCCCTCGCCTATCGAAATACCGTCTATATTTATTTTTTTTCTCATTACTATTTTGTTAAGTCTGAAATCATACTTCTCAAGCCGTATTCAAGAGAATATATTGGTTTCCATTTTATTATTTTTTTTAATTTACTATTATCTGGCACTCTTCTATCAATATCTTGATATCCTTTAAATTTTTTAAGTTGATTAGATCCTAAAACTAGCTTTGATTTTGAGCCTGTAATTTTGATGATCATTTTTGCTAAATCCTTTATAGAGTGTTCTCTGTTTTGACCTATATTGAATATTTCGTTTTTAATATTTTTTACTACAATTTTATAGAAAGCTTCTATACAGTCATCAATGTATAGAAAACATCTTGTTTGCTTTCCATTTCCGTTTACTAAAAGTGGTTTTTGACTAGTTGCCCTTCTTATAAAATTATCGACGACTCTTCCTTTTAAACCTGGCCCATAAATATTAAATAGTCTAAAAATAATATAATTCAATTTTTTATCTGCACCATTTGCAATAATTAAGTGTTCTACTAATGATTTTGAAGTACTATAACACCACCTAGAATAATTTGTTGAACCTAATAACCTATCATCATTTTCATTAAACGGTATCTTTGTTGATTTGCCGTAGATTTCAGAGGTAGATGTAAATAAAATTTTTTTATTATATTTAATACATAATTCAACAATTTTAAAAGATGGTTTAACAGTTAAATTAATAACTTGGCTAGTGTTTGTTAGATATAGTTGGGGTTCAGCTATTCCTGCGAAATGGCACACAACATCAGATTTTTTAATTAAGTTAATTAAAAGCTTATAATTAAAAACTGTATTTTTATAATATCTAAAATTTTTATTTTTTATTGTATTTTTTTTTATATCAAGACCATAAACATAATGTCCTTCGTCTAGTAGTTTTTTACACCAATGTGTTCCTATAAATCCCATGGCGCCAGTTACAAAGAAAATTTTTTTTTTTTTATGTTTGCTCATATAAAATTCTCTCAACTAAGTCTGCATAACTTTTATTATCGTCCTGCGGCCAGCTTGTATTTTTCCAGTCTGGACATTTTTTACAAAAAAGATTACTAAATTCACATTTTTGATGTTGATTTCTTAAATCATTATAAAATGCATTAGACCAAACTTCCTTAATTGTTGATTTTCTGTAATCAGAGATGATTGACTTGCCAAACCAGTCTGTTGGACAGAATGCTAAATAACCTTTAGCGGTTAGAACTACTCTTTCAAATGGATATAAACAAGGTTTTCTATTTTGATCAATTTCTGATTTGTTATTGTATTTATCTATTTGAGTTGTAGATAAATTTGATCCACTATTTGTGTGTAAAGTTCTTGTCAAAACCTCATCAGCACCTTGACTACTCCAAAAACTTTCAAAGTCTTTAATTTCATTTTTATTTTCATTTTGCTCGACAAAACTAACTATAATTTTAGTTTTAGCCTTAATTTCATTTCTAAATTTAATTAAATTTAATACGTTCTCTCTAGTAACTTTTAAATCGCCATTCACTCTTACTTTTTTGTAAGTATCTTCTTTAAAAGCATCAATACTTACATCTATCATGTGTAAACCTGTGTTCATTAATTTTTTCATTCTTTTTTCGTTTAAAATAGTTCCATTTGTTGTTAGCGTTACCTTAGTACCAGAATTTTTTACTGCTTCATAAATTATGTCATAAGATTTTGGGTGCACTAGGGGTTCCCCATTACTTGTATATCTTATATAAACTGTTTTGCCTTTACCGTAACTTGCAACTTCTTCCACCATTTTTTTGTTTAATTCAGGGTCTAGCATTGCTTTTGCATAAACATTGCTTTCCTTGAATTTTGGATGCGTACAATGAATACATGCTAAATTACAAACCTCCGTGATATCTACCATCACCTGAGAAGGAAAATCACTGGATAGTCTACCATTAAAACCGTATTTCATATTTATAAATCTAAATTAAAAATAATTATTTATCTTTCATAATTTCTTTTTTAAGTTCTTCATATTCAATCATTTTTCTTTTCATAAAATTTATTGTTAACCTTGTTTTCTTTGCTATTCCCTTGGGTGTCAATACATATATATAATTAATTTTATTCGGATTTTTATGAAAGTTTTTGATTTTAATCATTCCTTTTAATTTTAAGGCATTCAATAGGTAATTCAATTTTCCCAAACTATATCCTAAATCACTAGCTAGTTTTCTTTGTGAAGAAGTTGGCTTATTTTTAATTCTTCTAAGTAAATTTAAATAATCATGATCTTTTTCCATAATTGTTCAATTTATGAACATACAAAATGTCATAATTATGAACTTAGTTCGAAAACTTATAAATTGCTAGATTTAATTATAAATATTGACTTTATTTCAAAAAAATTTAGTTATAACGATATCCATTGACTTTATATTATTTAATATGACCTCTAAAATTCCAAGAATTTACGTTTCTGCTGCGATGAGAAGTGGAAGCACGCTTGTCTCAAATATATTAAATGCCCACAAAGATATTCTAATTTTAGAGAATTTTCATTTTCAAAGATTTATTTACAAGGGCGGAGAAAAATTGACAAAAAATTTAATTAAATTTAGAATAAAAGAAATGGCCTTAAGACTTGGGCTTAGATATAATTATAATGTCAATTCAGACTATGTAATTAAAAGATTATTAAAAAAAAATCTGACATATAAAAATATGTATGATGAATTGATAAATGATCAAAAGAAAATAAATAATTTAAATATTGTTGGTGAGGACTCTGCTTTAAACTGGCGATTTATTGAAAAATTCAACAAGTTTTATAAAAATGCAAAAGTTATTCATCTTATAAGAGATCCTAGAAGTATATTTGCGTCTTGGAAGAAAGCCACATACCAAAAAATTGACTATTGGGGTTGTATGTTTAATTGTTTAGATAATATGAACTATGCGGAGTATTATTATAAATCATTAAGCCCAAAAAAATATATGGTTGTGAAATTCGAAGATATATTAGACGACCCGAGATTACATGCCAAAAGGTTTTGTAAATTTTTGAATATCAAATTTACAGAAAATATGGTGAGACCTGAATTATGGGAAAGTATTTTTAAAAATAAAAATGCTAATTTAGGCTGGTCGTCAATTGAAAAAAAAAAAATGTCAGGCTTTTATAAAAATAGAATAAACTCATGGAAAAGATATTTAAATGATGAAGAAATTTTTGTAGTACAGACTTTATTAAAAAAACAAATGCTTCGATGGAACTATAAAATTATTAAAACAAAAAAAAGTACAATGTATACCTTTTTTAAATGTTTACAAAAAAGTGAATATTTAAAAAAGTGCTTAGAGTTATATTTAGAAAATAATGAAGGTACTGATAAATTACAAAATGATCCGACCGACTTTAGAACTTGGGGAGATGGTCAAAAAAATAAAAAAAAATTTATGTATAGTAAACACGGCAAAATATACATAAAAAATTTGAAAAAACTCAAAAAACATTTAAAAATTAAATTATGAAAAATAGTGATGAAGGAAGCCTAACATTAGGTACCAAAAAATTTCAGCAAAAAACTAAGAGATGGAAAGTAACAATTCTGCAAAGAAAATTTATATATGATAATTTTGTCGACAAAAGAAGTCTAGATCTCAAAAAAAACTTAATTCAAAAGAGAAGTTGCCCCATGGGAGAAACTAAAAAAAGTTGTAAAGATTCTTTTAATCTATTCACAAAAGATTTTTTTACATATAAAAAATGTCTTAGTTGTAATTTAATTTATGTTTCTCCAGCTCTAAAAGAGTCAAAGCTTATAAAATTATATAAAAATTCTTCATATTCTAATTCGTGGGGAAAGATACTTTCAAATAAAACTGAGGTTAAGTTTAATCAAAATAAATTTAATAATTTAATTAAAGACATAAAAAAAATTAAGAATATTAAATATAAGGTCCTCGATATTGGATGCGCAAATGGTCAATTTTTGGATACATGTAAAACTAATGGTTGGGATACTTATGGTCTCGAGCTAAATGATAGTGAAAGAAAAGAAGCATTAAAAAAAGGTCATATTGTTTATAATAGAAAGATAGATTCGAATTTTATAAAAAAAGAAAGTTTTGATTTAATCACTTTATTAGAGGTTTTGGAACATGTTCACAATCCTTCTAAAGTTATAAAAAGTATTTGGAAGGCATTAAAATTTAATGGATTGCTAGTAATAATTGTTCCTAATGCAGATTCCCTTGCATCAAATATAATGCAGAGTAGGTGTAATATGTATTTGGGTATGTCACATATAACAATGTTTGATCCCATTACATTAAAAAATTTTATGAGTAAACACTTTTTTAAGCAAATATACTGTTCTACTATTACATCTGAATTAAGTGTAATAAATAATTATCTTAATATGCAAGATCCATATCTCGGAAACTCTAAAGTTAAAAATTCATTGTTAAAAAAATGGAATGATAAAAATATTCTCAAAAAAATGAAGGGCTATAAAATAAAAGCAATTTTTAAGAAAATTTGATTTTATTTAAAAAAATTATTAGTGTTATTTATTAATTTTTTCTTACTATAGTAAGCATTTAGACATTTTTTTAAAAACATTACACATTCAACAGGGTACTTTCCAATTGCAGTTTCGGCTGCTAAAACTAAACCAGAGCACCCACTCTCCAAAGATGAGAATATATCATTACTCTCTGCTCTTGTTGGCTCAGCAGAATTAATCATTGTCTCCAAAAGATTTGTGGCCACGTATACCTTTTTACCAATTTTTTTTGCTTCATAAATTAAAATTCTCTGTGCTAGGGGAATTTTTGATATATTTATATATCTAGATAAATCTCCTCTATCTATTAAAATTGCATCAGACAAATTTGTTATAGATTTTCTATTTTGAAAACCTTTCCTTGACTCGATTTTTGAGATTAATTGATCATTTTTTTCTAAAAAGGAACGTGCATATTTTACGTCTTTTGAGGAGTTAGCGAATGATAATGCAAATATTTTAACTTCATAATATTTTGCTACTTTGATAGCTTTTATATCTTTGGTTGTTAATGGGCTCAATTTTATACCTTTGTCGAAATGAACACCTTTATTTGCCTCTATATATCCCGACTTTAAAACTTTGCATTTAATAAATTTATTATATTTTTGAGTTACTTTTAATTCTAAACCATCAAATCCAATTTTAATTTTTGAATTTTTTTTTACACTTGATAACTTAAATTTTGGATAAAGGTTAATATACTCTTTACAAGATTTATCTAAATTGGAGAGTTTTATCACTTTATTTTTTTTTAAAAGAACTTTTTTTTTTATAAATTGAGTTCTTACTTGTGCACCTTCTGTATCTATACAAATATTCTTAATTTTATTTTTTTTTAAGAATTTAAGATTTTTTTTTAGTTGTTTGACGGTCAAATGTGACATATTTAATCTAAAAATATCAACATCTTTATTTAACTTTTTTAGAATTTTGACATTTAAACTTGAGGGTCCTAAAGTAGATATTAATTTTATTTTTTTCATTTTATTAAAATTTATAATCTTTGAACTACCATTTAAACAAAGTTGTTAAAGCTACATACCTGCCTTTATCTGAACTTAAATTTGGAATAATATCTGGGTCTATGTCGGCTACACCATGTTTTGTTTTCGAACTGTAAATAACCACATCACCAATTTTAGTAAAATTATCTACATCTATAAACTTGTTTTTATTGATAACATATCCTCCACCTTTTTTATAATCCTTACCTTTTTGTGTCATTACTAAAAGAAAATTATAGTGTAAGTTTATATTTAATTCTTTAGAAGCTCTTATAGCTCCAAGATCGATATGTGGTGCAAGGAATCCTCCTCCCGATGGATAGTGTTGAAATCTTGATGCTACAAATAATCCATGTCTTGTAGGTCTATTTATTTCTTTTTCACCATAGTCGTTCTCTAGGTTATAGAAAAAATTTTGAAGTTTATTTAGCTTAATCAATATATTCTTGCCTTTATAAATATCCTCACACCAAAGTGGATTATAGAATACTCTAAAATATCTTGGATTTGTCTCGTTTAATCCCCCTGTTGAGCCAAACATAAGTCTTTGATAATTTGTTTTTATAAGATTATATTTTCCTTTTGGTCTTATTTTATCCTTTTTATGATTAAATTTTTTTTTTATCTGTAATAAAGTTTTTTCAACTTCTGGTCTATTAAACAAACCTCTAAGTATTACGAATTTATTTTTATTAAGAGATTTAATAACTTCTTTTTTATTAATTAAGTTGAAATTGTTGTTAATTATATAGATATTTTTTTTACTAGTTTTCATAATAATTTTAGAAATTTTAATTTAAACAAATTTTGAAAATTATACAACTCTTGAGACCACAAAATGTGTTAAGTTTACCTAAAAAAGAGTTAGATTTTAACATAGTAAGTTTTATTTAAATACTCTTTAATTTTTTTAATTGATAATTTTTTGTTCATCTTATCTGTTTCCACTAAAACTTTTTTGTAGTTACTTTTTTCGTAATTTATTTTAGAGTTAAATCCAATCAAATTATTTATCTTTTTTTTTATTGCTAATTGATAAAGTTTTTTTGTATCTCGACGTATCAATTCTTTTAAAGAGCATTTAACAAAGACTTCAAAGTATTTTTTTTTGAAGGTTTTGTATGCGAATAATCTTGACCTTTTTAAAGGTGATATAACTGACACAATTATAAAATCATATTTATTTATTACACTCTTTATATATTTTATGATTTGTAAATTATTATGATAAATATTTTTTTTCGAGAAGTTATTACAATTTTTTTTTTTTTTTCTAAATAGATCACCATCAACTCTTAAAACTTTATATTTTTTTTTTTTTATAATTTTTGACAAATCGCTTGCTAAAGTAGTTTTCCCAGCACCTGAAAGCCCAGTAAACCATACTACTATGCTTAGATTTTTATTGTTCATTGCCGACGCATTTATAATTAAAAATATAAAAAAGTATAGTAATAAGGCTATAAATGTACGATGTTCATCTTTTTTAAAATTATATTCGATTAATATTGATCTTAATTGCTAACGTAATATTATGAAATACTTTCGTTAACTACATTAACTATGATGTGTTTAAAAAATTGTAAGTTTCTTAAATCAAATATCTTGTATCGTTTTGCTAATTAATAAGAATTAAATAAATTTTTTTCAGTGCATAAATCAAGCCAATTGAGCTATTAGTACTGGTCAGCTAAATGCGTTACCGCACTTACACACCCAGCCTATCAACGTGGTGGT
>MDSZ01135156.1_pt1 | contig 21823 bp, 20 predicted proteins | sample 811201 | NCBI WGS metagenome assembly MDSZ01 (sample SAMN05326647, study PRJNA326480) | marine metagenome | isolation source: seawater | place: Indian Ocean: North | collected 2010 | reverse complement strand
TTTGGAGCAGGTGCTTGGGGTTGGGGAACTGCTTATTCTATTAAAGGTTCTTAAAGTATAAGATCAATGAAGCCAAGCCAAAGTTTGGCTTCATTGATTTAAATTAAATCGTTTAATAGGTAATAAGTGAATTTAGTAGTTCTTAAAATTCTAAGTTTAAAAAAATTTATTTATGTCAGTAATTAAAAATTATTTATTAATTTTCTTTTTGTTAACTTCTTTATTTCTTTCTGGATGTAGGGAGGAAGAACAGGGTAGACCCTTAAGTTACGATAAGGGAGTTTATGGTGGTAAAGCTGATGCAAGCCTTTCAGCAGAAACTGTCTATGGATTTCGTACTCGAGCAAAAGGCCAAGCATGGTATTAAATATAGGAGCTTAAAATGAAAAGCCTCAGTAAAGTTATTTTAAATTATTTATTTTTTGCTTTTTTAACAGCATTCATAGTTATATCATTTAATACTGTTTCAAATGCCCAAAGTTCTGGTCAGGTTCCTGGAGATTCACTGGGATTAAATTCTGATGCAGATTTATGGAGATATATAAGACAGGGTAACAAAGGAGACACTCAATTAAAAAACGAACTTTCTGCAGTTATGATCCAATCAGAAGGAGATAATTGGAGATCAGTAAGAAATGGACCTTTGTCAAGATACGGAGCATACGGAATAATAGGTATACTTATCTTGCTAGCTTGGTTTTATTCTTACAGAGGTAGAATTGAAATTGAAAAAGGACCTTCAAAAAAGAAAATTATAAGATTTACAGCTATAGAACGTTTTGCACATTGGTTGATGGCGGGTTCATTTATTGTTTTAGCCATTACTGGACTCAATATGCTCTATGGAAAATATATTTTGCTTCCAATAATTGGGCCTGATGCATTCTCAGCATTTACAATTGCTGGTAAATATGCACATAACTTTCTAGCTTTTTCTTTTATGGTTGGTCTAGGTTTGTCATTTGTTTGTTGGGTTGTTCATAATATACCTTCTAAGTTAGATATTGTGTGGCTCCAACAGGGCGGTGGTATGTTTGACAAAAGTTTACACCCTCCAGCTAAAAAATTTAATGCAGGACAAAAAATCGTTTTTTGGGCGGTAATGCTTGGTGGCCTTTCAATTAGTTTGTCAGGATGGGCTCTTCTATTCCCTTATGAGACAAAAATGATGGCCAAAACATTTGGTTGGTTAAATATGGTAGGGTTTAATTTGTCTACGGATCTTACATTACTTGAAGAGCAACAATTGCAGCAAGTTTGGCATGCAATAGTTGGATTAGTTCTTATAATTTTAATTATAGCCCACATATATATAGGCTCAGTTGGTATGCAAGGTGCAATTGATGCTATGTATACAGGTGAAGTAGATAGAAATTGGGCAGAAGAACACCATAAGCTCTGGGTTGAGGAAGAAGATCAGAAATCACAAAACCAACCTGCAGAATAGCTAAAAAGATTTGAAAAAATTTTTATCTTTAGCTGTTTTATTTCAAAATTAAAATAATCTATTGATAAAAATAGAACTAATTATGTAATATTTTTAAGTTATGATAATTAGATTATTATTTATATTTTTTGTTATTTTTTTGTTTCCGAAATTAGTTTTTTCACAGGAAAAAATGATAGGTCATGGTGGACCTGTCAAAGGTTTAACAATTTCTCCTGATGGATTGAAATTGGTTAGTACTAGCTTTGACTATTCTTCAGTCATTTGGTCCTTAGAAGATATGTCTCAGCTACACGCATTAATTGACCATAATGCAGCAGTTAATAAAGCTAAATTCTCACCAGATCAGAAAAAACTTATCACTATTAGTGATGACATGAGGGTATTAGTTTATAATTTTGAAAGTTTCTCTCATCAAGGCTCTGAAAATATAGATTTTTTTGAATTAGGTAGCCATCAAGGAAAAGTATCTGATGTTAAGTTTTCATTAGATGGAAAGTTAATGGCTACTTCGGGTTGGGATGGTCAAATTATGATATGGGATATGATGAAAGAAAAATTAATGTTTAAAACTTCAGCTGGTCACCGAGGTTCAATTAATGCAATTCAATTTTCAAAAGATGAAAAATATATATATTCTGCTGGAAGTGATGGAACAATAAGAAAATTTGATATTTTTAAACAGGAATCAGATGGAATAATGATTTCTAAGGGTTGGGGAGTAAATGTTTTTCATATAGATGGGGAAAGATCTTTGCTTACTTTTGGTACTACCGATGGTGCCTTTATTATTTATGACTTAGAAAATGATATTGAAAAATTAAAGTTAGGAGAGGAAAGATCTCCAGTTCTTTCTCTGACAACCAACAATGAAGGCTCAATAATTGCTTTGGGAAATTCCGAAGGTCGAGTTGTAATTATTGATTTAGAAAATCTAACTTTAGTCAGAGACTTTAGAGCTGCTTATGGACCTGTGTGGGCTTTGGCTCTCAATTCTGATGCTTCAATGCTTTTTGTGGGTGGGTTAGATGATTATATCAATCAGTGGGATTTAGTGACTTATCCCCAACCAGTTATTGTTCCTCCTGGACCTCCAAGAAGATTTAACCCAGACACAAATACTGAAAATGGTGAAAAGCAATTTGCAAGAAAATGTAGTGTTTGTCATACGCTGGTTGCTGATGGTAAAAATAGAGCTGGACCAACTTTATATCAATTGTTTGGAAGGGAAGCAGGTACTTTGGAAGATTATAAATATTCAAAAGCCCTCATAGATAGTGATATTATTTGGGACGAGAAAACAATTCATAGGCTATTTACTGAGGGACCCGATGTTGTCTTACCTGGAACAAAAATGCCTATTCAAAGAATGAAAAACTCAAAAGATAGAGTTGATTTGGTAAATTTTTTAAAAAAAGCAACAGAATAATTTTTTGCAAAATAAAAGATTTTAGTTGTAAAAGTATTAAATAAATTCATAATAATACTAGTTTTATTATCTTGAGAGAAAGTATGAGAGAAATTATTCTAAGTAGTGTAGTTGCTGTAGTCATTGCTTTCGCCGCATACTATCTGCTTGATGGAATGGCGGTCGATACAGCTTCTGCGTTATCCGGTTCTGCCGTTAGACTTTAGCCTAGTGTTTCGGAAGATATTCGTTTTTCCATTTTAGTACTACATTAAAAGAAATTGATATTCTTGCATCATAACATAAATTAGGATGGACCAAATGATGCAAAAAAGCAGGCCATAGTAATAATTGTCCTGCTAAGGGTTTAATTCTAAATTCTGGGTCAACTTGTTGGTCATTTTTTATAGACTGCATATTTGCCTGTGGTCTTGGGTCAAAAAAACTAATTTCATTGGGATTTAAATCAGATCGACTCCCAATACTTGCTTCATCAGATGGAATACAAACATAATATGTACCGCTAAGCCAAGAATGTGGGTGGTTGTGAAGATTATGATAATCTCCAAATTGATTAATATTTGGCCAACCTTGAATAGAAAACTCTAATTGATAATTTATTCCAGAGTTTTTTGCATAATCAAGAGTTGCACGATTAAAGCAATCGTTTAACCATTTAATAACAGGGTGATCTATTTCAAGAAAAGCTTGGTCTAGGTATTTTGTTGTTAACTGAGATCTTTCATCATCTAATTCATTTATAAATTCAGTCAATGATGCATTAGCCATTTCTGCACCGGGTAAATTTACAGACATTATTGTCGTAGGCCAAAGATTATGAAATACTGGTTTGGTACTCATTAAATACTCCCAAGAGGAACTATATGATATATAACATTTTTTCAAAAACTTTTAAAATCATTACTACTATTATACTTTTTATTATTTTATCCGCACAAGCATTTTCAAGTGATTATTCTAAAACCTGGATTAATGCATCTCCTTCAGTCGTTTCAGTTCTTCCTACATGGCCAGGGTTTGAAAAACCTGGTTTTGGAGCACCAGCAGGGACAGCGCCTGAGGGCTCAGGAGTCATTATTTCTGATCAGGGTTTAATTGTTACTGCATCACATGTAATCAGTAGAGCTAAAGAAGTCTTAATTCGAGATATTGATGGGAATAGATATGAAGTTGAAATAATTTTCAATGATCCTAAAACGGATTTAGCCATACTAAAATCTGATATTATTAATAAGAAAATTAATGTAGATGTATCCAGACCAAATATTGGGAGCCGTATATGTTTAATTAGTAATTCTTTTGGTTTGGATATAAACATTACTTGTGGAATCGTTTCGCAAAATAAAATTTCCGGAATAGGCTTTAATCCAATAGAGGATTTTATTCAAATCGATGCGGCTGCTAATCCTGGTTCTTCGGGAGGGGCTGTTGTAAATGTTAGAGGAGAGTTGGTAGGCATAATGAGTGGAATTTTCACCAAGCAGAGTGACACAAATGTTGGTGTGAACTTTGCTATTTCTTCAGATTTATTATTAAAAACTATTAGTCATTTATTAAACTAAATGAAAAACTATTCAAATTTATTAATTCTTTTTTATTTTATTCTATTTAATTATCAAGCAGAAGCTTCTGATGTTGATCTTAATTTTGAAAAGAAGTCTATCAAACAGCATTGCAATCATAGTTTAAATAAAGATGATGAAAAATTATTTAACAACAATTGGGAAACTTTATCTTCGAATAAATTTATTGATGAGTTTTTTCACACGTCAAAAGTAAAAATGAGTGTAAGAAAAATTATTAGAGGAGAAAAAAAATACGGTTTGAGATATGTGTTTTTTAATAAATTCGGTAAAGAAAAATTAATGGTCAATGTCAACACTGAATGTAAAATTAAACTTTCAAGATTAATCGTTAGAAACAAAAAAGGAAAAATTAACTTCATTGCTAATCTTTCGCCTGATTTAAATTCGTTTATTAATCAGGAGTTTTTAAACCCACCTGTCCCTAAAGTGACACCTCATAAGGGAACAAAATTAGCATTAATTGATACAGGAGTAAATTATACTCTTCAATCTATAACCACAAAGTTGTCTAGAGAAAATCATTCAACGTTATCTGGTTATGATTTTGAAGATGATGATAATTTACCTTTTGATGTTGATACAAGTAGATCAGAGTTTTTCCCTTTTCATCATGGTACTGCAGTCGCGAGTATTATAATAAGAGAAGCTCCAGAAGCAGAAATAGTTGTATATCGTTTTCCAAGATCAAATATGTGTAAGTTTAAGGACTTAATTGATCATTTGGCTTCTAAAGATATCAAAATTGTAAGTTTGCCTATGGGATCTAAAAATGAAAGTGATTGGGTATGCTTTAAAGAATCGTTGATGAAAAATAAGGATATTTTGTTTTTTGTTTCTGCAGGGAATGAAGGATTGAACATTGATGATAATAAGATTTACCCAGCATCATTTGAATTAGAAAATATAATAGTTGTCACATCTTCTGATATCTTTGGAAACCTTGCGAGAGGATCGAATTATGGCAAAACGTCTGTTGATTTTTTAGTGCCGGGTGAACAAATATCTGTTATTGACCATAGAGGAGTTAAAACGAAAGCTTCAGGGTCTAGTTTTGCTGTCCCTAGATTAGTATCTTTAGCAGCTCGATATATAACTACAAATAATAATGCTAAGGTGGTTGATATTAAAAATATGTTAATTGCAAGGGCAGTGTCTAAAAGTAAATGGGTTAAATATGGATGGATACCTGATCCACTTGATAATTATTTATTTGATTGATTAAGAGCACTTTCAAGAAAACCTTTTGCTAATGAAACTGCACCAGGATTATGAATTTCCATTAAAGAAATAGCGTATTCTCCAAATTCTTTATTATTTGAAAACCCTGCAGCTTGAACTGCTAAACGAAGTGCCTGTGGATCGTCTGGAGTAAACCTTAATAATGTTTTTAAAACTTCTACTTCTTTTTCATAAGATTTCAGTAAATGCAGTGTTATTGCTAATGAATGCAAGCTTGTAGGGCTTTTTGGATCTAAAGCCGAACTTTTTTCAAGAAAATAAAGAGAATCATCTAACAATCCCAGTCTTCCAAAGGCTTGTCCAGCCATATCAAAAAGTAATTTATTATTAGAGATTTCACAGTTGTTTTGTATTTTCCTTAGCAGGGTTTTAGGAGGTGAATTATCATATTTTTGAATTTCTTCAAGGGCATCAGCACAAAGACGCATTGACTTTCCAATATTGAAAAAATTTTCTCTATCAGTATTATTTTTATTGTATACGTCTTTTAATAATATGACAGGAACAGCTTCATTATACTCACCACCTCCAGAAGCAACAATGCCAATTAAATTACCATTATTATCAATTAATGCACCTCCACTAGTTCCAGGTAGATTTTTTGCTAATGAATGTATCCTTGCTTGCAGATTCTTGTTATCAGGATAGGAAATTACATTTGTTTCTGGAAAAATTCTTATATTATTCCTTCCTATATCAAAGGCTACCATTCTTAACTTATCAGGTTGAGATGAAGTGAAGTTGAAATTAATATTAGAACTAGTTTTAGAACTATTTTCTTCAGAAGTAAGAAAGGCAATGTCTGCAAGATGATTGTTAGGTATTGTAATCATTTTTCTAATTTTTTTATCAGGCATTCTTATAAGAACGGCTTGACTATCTTCAACAACATGTCTGTTCGTTACAATAATATCATCTGACAATATGATTCCACTAGCAACCATTGTAGGTGTTTTAATGGCAACAACCTTATTTAACCATTTGCAAATATTACTTTCATGATTACATTTGCTGTTATTAGCTAAAACTTTTACTGAAAAGTTATTTATGTTTAAAATTATTACTATTGCCAAACATAACTTTTGAAGTTTAGATAACTGAAAGATAATAATCTCCAAACTAATGAATAAAAAATAAATTTATATATACATCAAATGACATTAAATAAAAATAAAACAAAAAAACCTGGAATAAGATTAAAAATATATGTAAGGGAAGATATGGTTGGAGGAGGTAAACTGGATCTACTGAAACTAGTTGGAGAAAAAGGTTCAATATCTTCTGCTTCAAAAGAAATGGGCTTGGATTATAAACGAGCTTGGTTTTTACTAGACACTCTTCAAAGATGCTTTTCAGAACCTTTATTTATTACTTCTAGGGGGAGGGGATTAAAGTCCGGAACTAAATTAACTGAATTTGGAGAGAACCTAATCAAGAAATTTAATGAAACTGACAAGAAAGTAAAGAACGTAACTAATGAGTTTTTGTCTTGGTTGGAAATGTATCAAAGAAATTAGATATTATTTTATTGAATATTCTTTAGCCACCAGTGACGTTCATATGTCTGTCAACGGATGTTGAGCCTATCTCACGATCAATAACAAAGTCATGACCTTTAGGTTTTCTTGAAATGGCTTCATTCACGGCCTCCTTTAAAGCATCAATTCCTTTATTTCTTAGAACAGATCTTAAATCAGCATCATCATCTTGACCTAGGCACATAAATAATTGACCAGTACATGTTAATCTGACCCTATTACATGATTCACAAAAGTTATGAGTTAATGGAGTTATAAAACCAAGCTTGCCTCCTGTTTCTTCAACCTTTACATATCTAGCGGGACCAGAGGTTCTTTCAGGTATATCAACTAATTTGAAGCGTTTAGAAAGTCTGGAGCGAACTAAAGACAGAGGAAGGTATTGATTTAGACGTCTTTCTCCACCTATATCACCCATAGGCATAACTTCAATAATAGTCATATCAAAACCTTTGTTACCACACCAAATTAGCATTTCTTCTAGTTCATCTTCATTGAATCCTTTCAAGGCAACAGCATTGATTTTAATTTTTAAACCTACTTTTTGGGCAGTTTCTAGTCCTTCTAACACCTTGTCTAAACTCCCCCAACGGGTAATTTCAGAAAATTTTGAATGGTCTAAAGTATCAAGTGAAATGTTTAATCTTCTTACACCAGCTAAATATAAATCATTAGCCATTTTTGATAGTTGGCTTCCATTTGTTGTAATGGTTAGTTCTTCTAATGATTTTCCAACCTCTGATCCTAAGTTATTAATTAATTGCATTATGCCTTTTCTAACTAGAGGTTCTCCTCCAGTTAATCTAATTTTTTTGACACCCATGCTCATAAAAGTTTTACAAACAATTTCAAGTTCTTCCAATGTTAAAAGATCTTTTTTAGGCAAAAAAGTCATGTCTTCAGACATGCAGTAAACACATCTAAAATCACAGCGGTCCGTTACTGACACTCTAAGGTAACTTACAGTTCGTCCAAATGGATCAATTAAATTTGAATTATTTCTATTGTTGGTCAAAACTAACCTCTAAAATTTAATATGTTGACTATAACATATATACTTCATAGTATCAAATTTTCTTTAAAAATTTTATAAATATATTATTATTATTATGAAAAAATCTCATCAATTTAAAATTAAATTTATCACACATATTTTCATCATTTTCTCAATTTTTTCAATTTCTTCGAATTGTTTTTCTGAGGAATTTATAACACTTCAATCAACGACTTCTACTCAAAACTCAGGGTTGTATGACTATTTATTACCAAAATTTTTTGATCACTCTAATCTTAAGGTCAAAGTAGTTGCAGTTGGAACTGGTCAAGCTCTTAAAAATTCTGAAAAATGTGATGGTGATGTTTTATTAGTTCATTCAAAAAAAGATGAAGAGAAGTTTGTAAATAATGGATTTGGAATATCTAGATATGATTTAATGTACAACGATTTTATAATTATTGGTCCTTCAAAAGACCCTGCGGGATTAATTAGTAAAAATAATATTAAACATGCATTGAAAAGTATAATTAATTCAGACAGTGTATTTGTTTCTAGAGGGGATAATAGTGGCACTCATAAGGCCGAATTGTTTTTATGGGATTTGGCTAAAATTAATGTAAATGATTTTTCTAAAAATCATTATAGAGAGTTAGGTTTGGGTATGGGGGCAACATTAAACGTTGCAATTCAAATGGGTGCTTATGTCTTAAGTGACAGGGCAACATGGTTAGCTTTTAATAATAAAGGTAATCACAAAGTTTTATTTCAAGGTGATAAAAATTTACACAATCAATATGGTATAATTATAGTGAATCCTGAAAGATGCAAAAATGTAAAATTGCAAAACGCTCAAAAATTTGTAAATTGGATGCTGTCTACCGAGGGTCAGAAATCTATTTCTTCCTTTAAAATTAATGGGCAACAGTTATTTTTCCCAAATGCTAAATAGATTTATTGTTCATGACAAATTTGATAGCTATTATTTTTTCATTTTTGTCAATATTGATAAAAAGCTAAAGATAAGAATATGATACATATAAAAAAACTATGTGTAGGCATTGATTCATTCTACAAACTGCAAGAATGGCAAAATAATTTAATTAAATCAGGTGAACAAATTTATCATATTACTAGAATGAGACCAAAAATGACATCCGAGGTTTTGTCTGGGGGTTCATTATATTGGATTATTAAAAGTAAATTTGTTGCAAGACAATGTATTATTGGAATTGAGGATATTGTTAGATTTGATGGTAAAAGTGCATGTAAAATTTTACTGGATGACAAATTAATTGAAGTAGCCAATGTTTTTCATAGGCCATTTCAAGGATGGAGATATTTATATCCTGAAAAAGCCCCTTCTGATATATTTAAGGATAAAGAAGGAAATGAGATACCATCTAAAATTTTAACTGAATTGAATGAGTTTGGTGTTGTATAGAAAATAAGGAGCTAAGCAGCTATTCGTTGAGGAATTATCTTTGTTTTATCATTAATTCTATCAAATAATTCTTTGATTTGTTTTTTACATGACCAGTTAATTATTTGCATTTCTCCATTAATGTTCTCAACTAAAGCAGTACATGACTCCACCCAGTCACCACAATTTAGATATTCAATATTACCAATTTTTCTAAGTTCTGCGTGGTGTATATGCCCACAAATTACACCATCCATTTTCTTTATTAAGGCTGCTTTAGAGATTCTTTTTTCGTAATCTGAAACAAAATTAACTGCTAATTTAACTCTTCTCTTCAACCAAGCTGAAATAGCTACATATTCATACCCTAATAGCTTCCTGATACGATTAATATGTCTGTTGATTATCAATGTAAAATTATAAGCAATGTCTCCGATTAGGGCAAGCCAACGAGCGTTACTTACAATATTATCATATTGATCTCCATGTATGACAAGGTATTTTTTTCTATTTTTCGCTTCATGAGTGAATTCAGAACATATCTTTATATTTCCAAGGTTTAAATTTCCAATTTTTCTTAAAAAGTCGTCATGATTGCCTGAAATATAGATAATTTTTTTACCCTCATTGGCAAAAGAAATAAGTTTCTTCAAAACTTTTGCATGGCTTTCAGGCCAATGCCATTTTTTATTTAGTTGCCAACCATCTATAATGTCGCCAACGAGATAAATTGCCTCTGCAGTAGAACGATTTAAAAAATCAAGGAGTTTTTCTGCTTGTGAACCTTTGCTGCCTAGATGAGCGTCAGAAATAAATATTGATTTGAATTTAAGTTTACTCATTTAGGAATCCTGTTTTGTGAATTTATAATATGTAAAATCTACATATAAATTTATATCATATTATTATTATTTTAAAAAATATGAAAGAAATTTATTATTTTTTAACATTATTTTGTGATTCAACCTCTGGGCTAAGAGACACAGCAATTGCAGAGGCTTTTATTGGAACTGGTATATGACCACCTTGACCTTCTTGAGGTACAGGAGCTCTTTGAGTCATTCTCCACAAAGCATAAGCTCCAAGAATAAAATGAGTTAATCCAATAATTGGAAAAAAACCATCTAACCCAAAAATATTTATGCTTAATGATACTAATGGAGGACCTACTATCATTCCTAGACCCATAGCAAATATTAATGAGCCTGCAGCTGACGTCATTTGTTTGGGGGAGAGGTAATCGTTTGCATAGCTAATACATAATGAGTAAATTGGTAAACTAAATCCCCCATATAAACCTATAACAAATAAAAAAATATAAAAATCAAATTTTTCAACTATACCAGTTAAAATAACTAAAATTGATGAAATAAAAGCAGTTATAGTTATGATTAACCTTCGATCAAAAATGTCAGATAATTTGCCAATTGGCCACTGAAAAATAACAGCACCAATGGTCCAGGAACTCATCATAAAAGCTACCATTTTATTATCCATTCCACTTTGAGTTCCCCACACCGATAACATTCCAAAAATCATAGAATTGGAAATACCAAAAATAAAAATACCAATAATTGCAAGAGGCGAAATTCTATACATTTTAATTAATGACAAGCTTTCCAAAGCTTCAAAGTCTGGAACTTTTGCAGCTGTAATTAAAATTGGAGCAGCAGCTATAGAAATAATTATTGATGTTAAAAGGAATAGTTCAAATCCCATAGGGTTCGCTGTTCCAAGTAATAATTGTCCAAAAATTAAACTTCCCTCTGTAACAATCATATAAATAGATAACATTTGGCCTCTATTTTTATTATTAGAGGCATTATTTAACCAACTCTCTGAAACTATGAAAATTCCAGAAAAGGCAAACCCTGTTAATAAACGCATAAAAAACCAAATGAAAACTTCTGGTATCATAGAGTGAATTAATATTGTAGTGCTTGCAATGGCCGACAAAGCACCAAAAACTCTTACATGACCAACATTTTCTATCATTTTTGGGACTAACCTAGATCCCATGAGGAATCCCCAGTAATAACCAGAAATAACAAAACCTATTGAAAAATTACCAAACCCTTCCAAAGTTGCTCTTATTCCTAGGAGAGAACCCTGAAGTCCATTGCCTGCCATGATCAATGAAAGACCTAAGAATAATGGCCAGATCGATAATAAGGCCTTAATCATTTTAACCTCATGATTTAATAGAAAATTTTATGAAAAAAAATATGTAAAGTGTAATTATGTTTTAATTATGATTTATGCAATCTAAAAGTGTAAACAATATATAAATAATAATATTGAAATTAAATATAACTAAGATGTATTAATTGACTTTAAAAAATAGTAAAAATTATTTAATTTTTTGAAAAAATCATAGGTTTAATAAAATGCTTAAATCAATAATAATAAATATTTTAAAAATCATTATTACTTTGATAATTCTAGGTTTAGGTGTTTTTGGGTATCTTTGGCTGAAAAATACAGCTCCAGATATAGATGTAAAAACTGTTGACGAAAAAGTTTATAATGTTTCAGCAATGGATATAGTTCCTCAAGACATTGAACCTAAGAGTTTCTCATATGGTTCGGTTTATTCATCAAGAAATGCAAGTTTAACTTTTCCAACGTTTGGAAAAATAAAGTATATTTCCGAAAAATTTAATTCTGGTTCTTTCGTAAATAAAGGGACATTGCTTTTAAAAATTGATGACTTTGATCTGCAATCTCAATTGGCAGATTTTAAAATTCAAATTGATCAAATAGATTACCAAAAAAAAGAAATTGATGATGAAATAGCTGCAGACAAACTTCAACTCAGAGAACTTAAAGAACAGTTAGAACTTAAGAAAAAATTGAAAAACCGTGTTTCAAAAATGGTTTCCAATAATGCAAGTACTGAAAATGATCTAGATAACATGATTTTATCAGTTTCAAATACTAAAAGCATGGTTATAACAAGAGAACAAAATATAATAAGACTTCAACATAAATTAGACCAATTAGAGCTCTCAAAAAGTAGAATAGTGGTTTCAATTGAAAGTGTTGAAGATAAAATTCAAGATACAATTTTAACAGCACCATTTGATGGATCATTGAGAAATATTAATATTGCTTATGGAGAAAATATTCAGACCGGTAGAGTTTTAGGTACACTTACTGACTTAAATTCTTTAGAAGTGTCATTTTCTGTTCCAGCAGAAATATTTTCAAATGCAACTAATATTATTGGAAGAAAAGTTAAAGTTATTTGGCAACAAGGGTCTAAAGAAATTTCATCAGTTTTTGCAGTAATTTCTCGAAGAGAAGTAAATGTTAATCCTCAAGGTGGTGGTGGAAAGTTATATGCAGAACTTCCTAAAACTAGTGGTTCTTTAGTGTCAATTCCACCTGGAGCATACGTAAAAGTTGAGTATCCTATAGGTTTATTGAAAAACGTTATATCTCTTCCTGAAGAAGCGCTTTATGAAGGTAATGCAGTATATTTAATAATTAAAGGAAGAGCTTCAAAAAGGAATGTCAATGTTATATTTAAAGAACCTGGAAAAGTTTACATTCGTGGAACTCTCAAATCAGGTGATAAAGTTGTCACCTCAAGGCTGGCGACAATAGGTGATGGCGTTAAGGTAAAAATAATAAAATGACTAACTTTTCCTTATTAAGTTTTTTTGCTAAGCATAGAACTGCTGCTAATATTTTAATGATATTTTTAATTATTACCGGTTTACTATCTGTTCAAAGGGTAAACAGGCAATTATTTCCTGATCTCAACATTGAGTTAATAGTTATATCTGTTTTCTGGTCTGGAGCATCGGCTGAAGATGTAGATAAAAACATTGTACAGCCTTTAGTTCCTGAAATTAGACCTTTGTCAGGAGTTAAAAAAGTATCATCCACCTCTTCTGAAAATTTAGCTGTACTCCAAATTGAGTATGAATTTGGTTCAGATATGGAAAAGGCATTATCTGATGTAGAAGCGGTTGTAAATGCTACTGATTTACCAGAAGATTCTGAAAACCCTAGAGTTTTTAAACCAGAATTTCGTGACAGTGTAACAAATATTGTTCTTTCCGGTCCTTTCTCACTATCATCTCTTCAATTTCAAGCCAAAAAAATCAAAGAAGATCTACTGAGACTAGGAGTTGATAAAATTGATATTGATGGTGTGCCTCCAGAAGAAATTCTTATTGAGATTTCTGAGCTTGAATTGGCTCGCTTAAATCTATCCATGAATGATGTTTCAAGAATAATAAACTCTTCATCAACAAATGTTCCTGCTGGTACTATGGCTGATGGGGCTCTAAGGGTTCGATCTTTAGGACTTAAAGAAATAGCTAAAGATTATTCTGAAATTGAAATTTTATCTAGACCTGATGGATCTAGAGTGTTGTTAGGTGATATAGCGAAAATTTCAGAGAAACCAAAAGAACCTGTTGTAGAAATGTTTAGAAATGGCAATAGGGCAATCAATATACATGTTCAAAGAAGTCAGACAAATGATGCTATAAAGGTTAATAAAAGTGTTCAAAAATATATTAATGAAAATAAAAACTTTTGGCCTCAAAGTTTAAAAGTTGAGCAATTTGGAACTGTAGCTGTTCTGATATCTGATAGAATAAATTTGTTGGTTGAAAATGCTACGAGTGGTTTAATCATAGTTTTAATTGTTTTATTTATATTTCTTTCATCAAAAACTGCATTTTGGGTGGCTATAGGCATTCCTGTAGCATTTTGTGCTACTTTTTTAGTGATGCTGATAACGGGTCAAACCATTAATATGATTTCTTTGTTTGGATTGATTATGGCTTTAGGTATAGTTGTTGATGATGCAATTGTCGTAGGAGAGCATTCAGAACATCTGGAAATAAATCGTGGTCTTGCTACCGGTGAAGCAGCAATAACATCAGCAAGTAGAATGGCTCCTCCTGTAATTTCAGCAATGTTAACAACTGTTGCTGCTTTTTTACCTCTTTTTTTCATTAAAGGTGTAATTGGCCAAATTATCTCAGCAATTCCATTAGTAGTTTGTGCAGTATTAATTGCGAGCCTTATTGAAGTGTTTTTTATAATGCCTGCTCATTTGAATCATGGGATTTCTCCATTAGTTAAAAATATTTTGTCACCATTGGGATGGGTTGTTAATAAAATTCATCATCCATTTAATTTAGGTTTTAATTGGTTCCGAGACAATCCTTTTAAATCTTTCGTTCGTTTTACATTTCGTTGGCGTTACGCAACTATAGCAACTGCATTAGCCATGTTAATTTTTTCTGTCGGCATGGTTTCTTCAGGTAGAGTTCCCTTTGCTTTTTTTAGTGGTCCAGAAGGAGATATAGTTTTTGCTAATGTTTCTATGACTTCTGGTTCTTCGAAGTCTCAAACATCAGAAATGTTAAAAGAAATGGAAAGAGCATTATATGAAACTGAAAAACAACTGATTAAAAATGATGAAAAATTAGTTCTAATGTCGCTGGCTGTTCTTGGTTATGGTTCCTCTAATAATACTGAAGAAAACGATGCTTTTGGCGCTTCTTATGACAGGGCTAGTCTGACTGTAGAATTATTAACCGCAGATAAACGAAACGTTCAAGTAGAAGAATTGATTTCTCAATGGAGAAAAAATATTAATCCTTTGCCAGGGTTGGACAAACTTACGATAAGGGCTCCGGTTGGAGGTCCCCCTGGGAGAGATTTAGATATCAGGATTACTGGAGAAAATTTAATTTCTCTTAAAAACGCTTCTGAAGAAATACTTCAGTTGTCTAGATCACTTCCAGGGGCTAGTGATATTTCAAGTAACCTTAATTATGGAACTGAGGAGATGCACATTAATTTAACTCCATTAGGCAAGTCTCTCGGTTTTACTACTTCAGGTGTTGGTATGCAAATTCGTTCAGCTTTGGATGGAGCTGTTGTCAAGCGTTTTGCACGGGGGGATGAAGAAGTTACTGTAAGGGTAAAACTCCCAGAAGAAGAAACAAAAAATGACTCTCTAGCTCAATTAAGGTTAATTTCTCCTGGAGGTTCAATAGTAAGGTTAGATGAAATTGCAAACCTTAAAAATAATCTTGGATTCTCTGTTATTAGAAGGGTGGGTAATGCAAGGGAAGTAAAGATAACGGGTGATTTAGATGAAACATTATTAAACACTTCAGGCGCAAAAGAGAAACTTGAAAGCTTAGGAATTGGGGAAATAGTTTCTTCTTATGGTTTAAATTATAGATATTCTGGAAGAGATGAAGAACAAAAGGAGGCATTTGCAGATATGAGGATTGGGGGTTCAATAGGTTTACTTTCAATTTATGTTGTTTTGGCTTGGGTTTTTGCTAGTTGGTTAAGACCATTGGCTGTTATGATCATGATTCCATTTGGTTTTATAGGAGCTGTTTTAGGTCATTATATTTTAGGTCTTACCATGTCGATTTTATCAATGTTCGCCATAATTGCTCTTGCAGGAATTGTGGTAAATAACTCTATTATTTTAGTTGCTACTATTGAAAGGCGCATGAAAGAAAATCCTGAAAATAACAATGAAGCAATAGTTTCAGGTGTTTGTGATAGATTAAGGCCAGTTTTATTGACTTCATGCACTACAATTGGGGGACTTTCTGCCCTAATGTTTGAAACTTCTCTTCAGGCTCAGTATCTTATTCCTATGGCTGCAACAATTACATTTGGTTTAGGGGTAACGACACTTTTAGTTCTATTCGTTGTTCCTGCCACTTTAGGGATTGGAAACGATATTTCTGGATTTTTTAAGTATTTTTATTCAAAAATGTCGAGAGTTTAATGTCATCAAATTCAAATGAAGTTACTAAAGATAAATTTGCAAGCTTTCGAGGAAATAAAAGAAATTTAATTAAAAAAGGAAAAAGAAAAGAATCGTCTCGTCGTTGGATTTCTCGTCAATTAAATGACCCATATGTTTTTGAAGCTCAAAAAAGAGGGTATCGCTCAAGGTCAGCTTTTAAACTTTTGCAAATTAATGAAAAGTATAAATTAATTAGATCGGGAATGAAAATTTTAGACCTTGGATGTTCTCCTGGCGGGTGGTTGCAGGTAATTACTGAAATTGTAAACAAAGAAAATAAAGGGTTAGTAATGGGCATTGATCTTTTAGAAACCGATCAATTGCCAAATGTTCACCTTATAAAAGGTGATATTAGAGATGAGAATATTAAAAATCAAATTAGAACCTATTTGTCTGATAATTATTTTGATGGGGTTGTAAGTGATATGGCAGCTGACACAACTGGTCATAGAAGTACCGATCATCTTCGAACAACTCTATTATTAGAAGAAGGTTTTAATTTAGCCACCCAGTTTTTATCTGAAGGAGGTTTCTTTTTAGGTAAATGCTTTAAAGGTGGAACGGAACAAAATCTATTAAAAAGTTTAAAACAAAAATTTAAAAATGTTAAACATGTAAAACCAGATGCGAGTAGAAAAGAATCTGTTGAAACATACGTTCTCGCAATGGAATATAAACTCAAATGAAAATGTAGTAATTATTTTTTTGTTAATGGAAATAAATTGTTAAAAAATAGTTTAAATGAAACTCTATTAATAATTGATTTTGGGAGTCAAGTAACTCAGTTAATAGCAAGAAGATTACGTGAATTAAATGTATATTGTGAAATTCACCCTTATCATAAAGTATCTGAAAAATTTTTATACTCTTTAAAACCTAAAGCAATCATTTTATCTGGTGGCCCAGCCAGTGTACTAGACAAAAATCCTCCTTTTCCTCCAAAAATAATTTTTGAACTGGGAATACCATTATTAGGAATATGTTATGGCCAGCAGTTAATGGCAAATTACCTTGGTGGGAAAGTTGAAAGTGGGCTAGGAACTTCAGAATTTGGTCAAGCATATGTTCAAAACTCCAGTGAATCGAGCAGTAGCAAATTTCTAAAAGGTTGGTTCAAAAATGGAGAAGAATCTGTCTGGATGTCACATGGAGATCATGTAAGTTCATTGCCTAAAGATTTTAAAGTTTATGGCTCATCATTGAATGCTCCTTTTGCAATTATTGGAGATGAGAGTAGGGACTTTTATGGTGTTCAATTTCACCCAGAAGTTTATCATACAAGAAATGGAAATTTGCTTTTTAAAAATTTTATAAATTTATCTGGGTTTTCTCAAAATTGGAAAATGTCTTCGTATAAGGAAAAGAAAATAAAATCTATCAAAAATATTGTTGGTAATGATAAAGTTATTTGTGCCTTATCTGGAGGTGTAGATTCATCAGTTGTAGCCGTTTTAATTCATCAAGCTATAGGGAAAAATTTAACTTGCATATTTGTTGATCATGGCTTGATGAGGCATAATGAAAGCAAACAAATAATAAACATGTTTAAAAATCATTATGACATTTCTCTAATTCATGCAGATGAAAAAGATTTATTTTTAAATCGATTAAAAGGAATTTCAGATCCAGAGACAAAAAGAAAAATTATTGGGAATTTATTTATTGAGGTTTTCACTAAATATTCTAAAGAGATTGGTGATATAAAGTTTTTAGCACAAGGTACACTTTATCCTGATGTCATTGAAAGCGTTAGTTTTTCTGGAGGGCCATCAGAAACAATAAAGTCTCATCATAATGTTGGCGGATTGCCAAAAAAAATGGATCTAAAACTCTTAGAGCCACTTCGGGAGCTTTTTAAAGATGAGGTTAGACAGTTAGGTTCAGAATTAAGTTTACCAGACCAATTTATCAAAAGACATCCTTTCCCAGGTCCAGGACTTGCAATTAGATGCCCTGGCGATGTTACAGAAGATAAATTAGAAATTTTGAGAAAAGCTGATAAAATTTTTATCAATCAAATAATTTCTCATGAACTTTACGATAAAATATGGCAAGCATTTGTTGTTCTGTTGCCAGTGAGGACTGTAGGAGTTATGGGTGACGCAAGAACTTATGATTTTGTTTGTTCACTAAGAGCTGTGACATCTGTTGATGGAATGACTGCAGATTATTATCCTTTTACTCATGGATTTCTTAAAGAAGTATCAACAAAAATAATTAATGAAGTTCAAGGTATTAATAGAGTGACTTATGATATTACTTCCAAGCCACCTGGAACGATTGAGTGGGAGTGATTAAAAAGGTAATATAGTTTGCTAAACTCAGTTCATTGATTTGGAATTATTAAAAATAATTAATTTTAAATAAAAAATTTATTCATTACCTTTTTAAAGTTTGACAATATAATTGTTTGTAAAATTAACAAAGGTAGCGCAAAGTAGCGCAAATTTTTTTGGGTTTTTTTGGCATAATTTTTGAATAAATAATAACAAAAAACAAACACTTATTTGTAATCTTTCATCAATTTAGAGTTTAATTTTTAGATGGTTTTATTTCAAAAACAGGAAAATTTAGATCTAAGTGATTTAAATTATGATGCTCCTCTGTCACGTTCTGTAATGACTGAATTATTTTTGAAACGAATAAAACCTATAGAAAAAAATAAACGATATTCTATAACTTTTGATATTGATTGGGCACCAGATTGTGCAATTCAAATGTGTTTAGAAATGCTCTCTTCAGCTGGTGTCAAAGCTACATTTTTTACAACACATCAAACTGATTTAAATAAAGAAATAGTTCGCAACGGTCATCTTCTTGGTATCCATCCTAATTTTTTAGCTAACAGTTCTCATGGAAGTTCAGTTAAGGAAGTTATTGAATATTGTTTAAAACTTGCCCCAAACTCATGGTGTATGCGTTCACATGGATTAGTTCAATCATCGCCAATGTTTAAGGAAATTTTTTCTTCCTTCAAACAATTAAAATTAGATGCTTCTTTGTTTATCCACAAAGAACCAATGGCTAAGAAAATTACATGGGCGTTGGATGAAGTTAAATTTGATCGTATTATATATAACTGGGCAGATGATGCAGAGTTTGTTTATCAAAATTACTCAGGTGCTGATCAAAAATTTTTTGGAGAACTTACCGTATTTGGATTTCATCCAATACATATATTTCTCAATTCATCAAATGGATCCGAATATACTGAACTCAAAGAATCAATTAATGGCAAGTCACTATCAAAATTAAAAAAATCTGATATAGAAAAGTTTCAAAATAAAGAAATAGGGGTCAGGTCTTTTTTTGAATCTATTTTATTCTCTAATGAAAAAAATATTTTATTAGGTGAAATATAATGAAAATTGGGTTTATGGGAAGAACTAGTATCTTAGTTGAAACAATTAAATTGATACTTAAAGAGACAAATAATGAGGTGTCTTTTATTTGGACTTCAAAGGAAGAACCATATTACAATTGTAATTCAGATGTTTTTAAAAATATTTCTAAATCAATAAATTGTCCTTTTATTTATAGTCCGTCAACTTCTAGTATTAAAGAATTACCTTTAGCAGATATAGTGATATCAGTGAATTTTGTTAATATTATTCCAGAACCTTTTTTAACAAAATTTAAATATGGAGTTTTAAATGCACATTCAGGGGATTTGCCAAGGTATAGGGGCAATGCATGTCCAAACTGGGCTATCATTAATAATGAAAATTTCATAAAACTTACTGTTCACGAGATGTGTCGAGAATTAGATAATGGTCCTATATATTCACAATCTAAATTTAAAATTAATCAAAATACTTACATTTATGATATTCATAGGTGGATTATAGAAGAAACTCCTAAATTATTTTTGGAAGCATTACAAAAAATTGAATGTGGTGTTAAACCTCGCAAGCAATCTGGACGCGCTTTAAGAGTTTTTCCTAGAAAACCAGAAGATGGAAGACTAGACTTTAGTAAGGGTGTAGATTGGAATTACCGATTAATAAGGGCATCTTCTGACCCATTTGATGGGGCTTTTTGTTACCTTAATAATGAAGACACAAAAGTAGTAATTAAAAGAGCCTCACCTGTAAATTTGGGCTATGACTTTTTTGCCATAGATGGACAAATTATTGATCTTGATTCAATGCATAATGATTTTGTTATTTCGATTGGCAATGAAGCTTTAAAAATTGAAGAATTTATAATTGATGATCTAAATAAAGAAAAAAGTTTTAATTTGATATCTGGTTCAATGCGCAATCGTTTAATTTGATTTTTTTTAAATCCAACTCTTATTTTTCCTTTAAAATAGTTTTTTAAAAAATAACTAATAATCATAATAGTTATGTTTTAATAATTTTAATAAATTGTATATACGAAAATTTTTTAATGATAAGTTTATTAGATGAGTAATGTAATAGATTTTATACATGACCTGAAATTCTCTGACATTCCTAAGAAATCACAAATGATGGGAATAAATTGTATTTTAGACTTGATAGGAGTGGGTATATCAGGAACTACTACCAATTTGTCTAAATTAATTTGCGACCACGCAGTTGAAATGTATAATTCAAAAACTCATCAAACAAGAATTTTGTTCGATGGCCGATATTGTAGCCCAGCAGGAGCTGCATTGGCTGGTGGCATGACCATAGATTCTATCGATGCTCATGATGGTTTTAATGGTGCAAAAGGTCACGTTGGGTGTGGAATATTGCCATCAGTTGTAGCTTTTGCAGATATCACTAAATCCCAAGGAGGAAATTCTTTTCTTACTGACATTGTTTTGGGATATGAGTTAGGTAGTAGATTAGCTTTAGCATTACATGCTTCTGCATCTGACTATCATACTTCAGGCGCTTGGATTTCTATTGCTGTGGCAGCTTTAGGTGCTAGGAGGTTGAAGTTAGGGTATGAGCAAACAAGACATGCACTTGGAATAGCTGAATACCATGGACCGCGGAGCCAAATGATGAGATGTATTGACCACCCTACAATGCTGAAAGATGGGTCTGGTGTTGGTGCCATGATTGGAGTTTCAGCAGCATTTTTAGCGAAGAAGAACTTTACTGGTGCTCCTGCAATAACTGTTGAAAACCTAGATCATTTAAATATTTGGCAAGATTTAGGTAAAAGATGGTTGATTGAAGAGCAATATTTTAAACCTTATCCAGTTTGTAGGTGGGCTCAGGGACCTATTGAAGCTGTTCTGTCTATAAAGGAAAAATACAATATTTCCTCAGATGCAGTAGAAAATATAGAAGTTATTACTTTTCATGAGGCAGTACGGTTGTCAGTTAGGGAACCTAAAAATACAGAACAGGCTCAATATTCAACTTCTTACCCATGTGCG
>MDSZ01137354.1_pt1 | contig 21824 bp, 27 predicted proteins | sample 811201 | NCBI WGS metagenome assembly MDSZ01 (sample SAMN05326647, study PRJNA326480) | marine metagenome | isolation source: seawater | place: Indian Ocean: North | collected 2010 | reverse complement strand
GTTAAGTATATGTCTTATATTGAAAGATTAAAAGAAAATAAACACAATGTATTTAAATTTAGATCTCATCCCGAAAACTACGAAATGTTAAAAAAAATAATTATAGATGAAAATACAATGTATTATAAAATACCATCAGATCAGTTATTCAAAGAATATATTTACGCCAGACCAGACATATTTGATGTTAAAACAGATAAAGTTAATCAATATCTGGAAAAAGGAAACACAGGTTATCTTGCTATAAAACCTAATTCGGATCTAAAAGATTTAGGAGAGGGATTAGATAATTTTGTAACAGTTATGCCATTAGAAGATAATTTATATACAAAATTAAAAAATAAAAGCGGAAATAATACGGAAATAACACAGGTTTGGGAATTGACAATTTCTCTTCCCGGGAGCAAAACCAAAAATTTATCTAAAAGATATTTATCTTTCGACGACTATTTAATTGATCTTAAAGAAATATTAATAGACAATTCTAAAAATTCTTCGGGGACTATTAGAGATATCTTAAATTCGCGTATAAGAAAGATTAATTATTATTTAAAATATAAAGAAGATCCAGAACTTTATTTATCAAGTGGGCATACTTCTATATCCGATCTTTTTAGGAAAAAAGTAGAAATTTATAATATAAGACAGGCTAATCTTTATAAATTATTAGATCTTATAACTATTTATTATCCGGGCGCAGATACTCTAGTTCAAAAAATAGAATCTGATATATTTGATTATTCATCTCACAATTACAAATTTAATGTATCAAAAATTATATTTTTAATAAATAATCACCAGGAAAAACTAGATGAATTAGTGGAGGGTAAAATGTCTATAATAGATCTTCTTACATATGAAACCCCTAAGACTTTACCGATAGATGACATAGATATACGTAGTGATAAACAAACTAACATCGATTATTTACTTAAATGGAAGCCAGACACGTCTTTGTATAATAAGTATAAAACAGATCTCGAGAATATTAATTATAGATTTTATAAATTTAAGAAAAATAATCCAAAATTAACTAACCTCGAGATATCTCAAATTATGTCAGAGTATTCAGAAAGTTTACAGTGGAATAGATCTTTAGAAAAATATCGCGAATTGAAAATACCAGAAGGTTACATAGAATTAAATTTTAGACTTCGTTATTTATTAAGAGAAAGAAATAAATTACCTTCAAGACGAATATTTACCCTTGCCACGGTATCTGATAGAATTTTTATGCAAGATAAATTAACAAATGTATTCAAAAAATGTAAAGTCCCCGAGCCTCATAAATATTCAATATTAACAGAAAATATAATATATGGATTATCTAGAACCCCTGAAGAATATAGCTATTACAATGATATAATAAGTTCACAGTATAAAAAATTATGCGAATACTTTAGTAAGATAAATCTTAAGTGTAAATTAGACAAAAATGGAGAGATTAAATGTATATTATCATTTGAACCGAATGTATTGACGCCTGCGATAACAGAATTTTTAATAACACAAGGAGAGTTTGATACAGTAGATGTCCAAAAGTTAAAATTATTTGTTGATAAAATAGACTCTGAAAAAGTTATATCATACATCAACAGTCTTAGAGGCCCAGAAATAGACGCATACAACAGGTCTATTATGGACCAAATTAATACAGATTCTACCCCATTAAAAGAAATATACCTAAAGGCTTCGCGTATATTAAAAAGCGCGAGATTTAAAGATCAATTAGAAAATCTCGCTCTAATATCTTATAATACATATAAACCACCGGTTATTACTTCTGAAAAGCCTATCAAAATTAGATATGGAAAAGAATATACCCCTGAATATATCAAAATAGAAGATTATTACGTATATGGAGGATTTTATCCCATGTTTAATACTTATTCTAAAGATGGAACTATATTAAAAGATAATTATACACGTAATGATTTAGAGCAATTAGCTACGATTTTCAATTTAGATTTAATGGAAGATTCTTTTGAACTCTATAAAAATATAATGAATTTTATACATAATTATAATAAAAAAGATATAATAACTGAAATGCCTAATTTTAATCCTATAGAATATAATACTTATTACGAGTATCTTAAAATTCCAACAAAAACCATAACATATACATATAGACCAAGAATTGGAGTAGAAAATCCCGGAGAGGTATATGCAGTAATAAAAGACCAGGTTAGAACATATGGGGTACCATTTGATTTTAATGAAGATACAATTCCTATTTATAGTATAAATTTAAAACAGAGGGTAGACGATGGTTTTATAATAATAGAAGGACCTTGTATATTTCAAGAAACGGCGGTACAAAATGATGTAACAAGTGATAGTTATATAAATATAGAGTACAAAGATTCTAGAGGAAAGTCTAAAATATTCAGAGAGGGGGTTTCTCCAAAGAATATAATGAGAAGAAAAATAGACTCTTTGAATACATGTTCTAGATTTCAAACAAGAGCGTCTTGTGATAACCCTAACTCTTATTCGTTGGATGTAGATGGCCTTAAGTTTAAATGTAAATGGCTAAATGATAAGTGTAAAGGGGTTATAGTGGCGTCAGATGAATTAAGAAATTTTCAAGTTAATAAAATTAAATTTAAGAATTATTCTAAAAACAAACTATGGAAAGAGGCTTTAAACCGTTCTATTAAGTACATAGAAGAACTTACTAGGTTAAAAGACTTAACATCTGATGAAATTAAAATATTAACAAAAGAACAAAAAACAAGACTTTTAAATTATTACAAAACCTTGAATAAACCAGATAAAAAATTAGATTCTATACCCGAAGAAAGAGTTGAAGTAAAGTCTTATTCTCTAGTCGACGAATTTAAAGATTTACTTAAACCAGATAATAATGTATTTAAATTTAAAAAGACTATAACAGAGGGTTATACAGATTTAACTATATATCATTTAAAATCTGATACAATGAAATACCCTATGAAAAAAATAATTATAGATTCTGAATATTTAGTCAACGGAGATATAGTCATACCAAAAGAGTATCACGAAGAAGATCGTAGTTATACTTGCAAAATAAAAGACACAGATAATTTAATAATTCTAGAAAAAGAAGAGTTCAGAAGAAAAGGTAACGAAATAATAACTAAAACTTTTCCGTTATTTTGTTTAGTAAAGAATGAGGATTTACCTTTTCTTAAAAATTTACCCGGATATTATTTTTATAATAAAACTATAACATATACCGCTACTCGGGATAATCAGATTAATAAAAATGAAGAAATAATTAAATCATTTGATGTTCCTTTAAATTTTATAAACCCAAGTTCTTTGCTTAATGGCAAACCTTTAATTACGCGAGAAGATATTTTTGACGCTATCTCAAGAACTGCTTTCAGTACTCTTATGACAGAGGATTCTTTTATATATTATGTCGTTGATAAAGTAAACGCAGATAAAAATGCAATAGAATTTGCAGTTAAAAATAAAATTGACATAAATAATATGTTTACAAAAATAATAGGTACTATAACATTACCAGACGTTATAGAAGAATATGAACTTAAAAATCCAAAAAAAATAATAACAAAAGAAGAAATAACAAACATTTTACTCGAAGCTATCGATAAAAAGGATAAAAAAACTTTAATAGAATATATAGTCAGGGCAAAAAAGAGTAAAATTGATCCTCAGATAATAAAAGAGGCTAAACAGTTAATAAAAGATCTACCAGAACATAAAAAAGAAGTTAAAGAAGATTCTAAACAGCCCGAAATAGAACCCGTGGTTTTAAAAAATGTTTATACTTCCAACAGAAGAAGAAGATAAACACGTTTACATTTTTAAATTTATATAATTAATAATTTATAATTTAATGGAGTCTTTAACGGTTACTGTAGTTTATCACCCTAACTGCAAAGCATCTACCGATTTTTTAATAAATGTTAGTAAATTAACTGAAGCTCAAATAGAGTATATTAATATCAAAGAAGATAAGATCGAAACAAGTATTAATGTTGACTTTGTTCCATTAATGATAATAAACAACGATCCAAATAAAATATTTAAAGGCAAATCTGCTTTTGAAAAGGTAGAGGAACTTTTATCTACTAGTAAACAGAAACCGGAAATAAAGGCAAAAAAATCTTCAAATACATATAGTAAAAAAGTTTCGTTTGTAGAACAAGATGATAAAAAAGATAGAATAGATTTATCTAAATAATGCGGTGATATTTCAATTTTAAAATATTACTTAAAAACTATAAATGCATAATTCAGAACTTCCTGATATTGGTAAAATAATGCAAATAGCTCAAGAAGTGGCAAGTCAAATAGAACCCCCACCTGAATTAAAATCTGGAAAAAAATTGTCCGATAAAGATATGACCAGTGCTATTGCAAAAATTACAAAATCTGTTTCAAGTGTTATAAACCCTGATATGTTAAGTGATTTAAGTTCTAAAAAGCAGCCAAAAAATACTCTTCCCTCTCCCGTAAAAGACGAAGAATCTAAAATATCCTTTGATGTTAGACCAGAAGAAAAGAAAAGCAAAAAAAAGAGAATAGTGGAAGTAGAAACTTCTGATTCGGACGACGATAATCCAATTGCTCCTAGAACTAAAGATATGACTTTTACACTATCTGTAACATTAGAAGATCTTTACAACGGAACTAAGAAAAAATTAGCTCTTAGAAGACAAAAAATAGACAAAGATGGTTCGTATCAAGAAGAAAAGAAAAAATTATCTGTCAAAATTGAACCAGGAATGATAGATGAACAAGCTATTATATTTAATCACATGGCGGACGAAAAAGAAGGTTATGAAACTGGAGATGTAGTAGTTACTCTTGATGTAGAAGAACATCCTATTTTTATAAGAGACGGAAACAATCTTCTCATCGAAAAAGAAATTTCACTATCAGAGGCGTATAAACCTATTGTATATATAAATCACTTAAATGGACAAACATTCAAAGTCACTGGAGAACCTTTTGATATATTTGGAGATGAAGACGAAATGCTTAAAAAAATACAAGGAGAAGGGATGCCTATTATAGGAGAACCGGGTAAATACGGAGATCTTTTTATTAGATTTAAATGCGTAAATAAAACAAATATCACTCCAGAAGTTATTGAAGTTTTACAAAAGGTGTTTCCTCCTTTAAATGCCCCTCCTGACGTCGAAAATTCTAGTATAATTGAAAAAGAATTTGAAATGGTAACCGAAACTGATTTAGAATTTTTAGAAGGCTCTGATTCCGAATATTCTTCTAGCGACGAAAGTTATTCAGAAGAAGAATCTTCTGAAGTTTAATAAAGGTATTTAGAAAATAATTAAATTCAATATAAAAAAATGCTAATTAATGGATGGAATTTTTTTATATTAAACCCGTTTGATACAAATATAGAACAAACTTCTCAAAATACTTATATGTATATGTATAATAAGGCTTATGATGAACTGATAAAACAATTGTGTATACCAGACCCTTGTGATATACTTGAAGATAATAAATTTATATATTGTTTAGATTTATCAGGGGAAAACGATAAAATAATAATAGACGAAGATTATGATTATACATTTTTAAAAAGCGTTTTTTTAAAGAAAAAAATTAAGATGATTAAATACAAATTATATAATTATTATAAAAATTGGGATATATACGTATCTTCTGCTTATATTGAGAATAATATTTTTTATTTATTTTTTGAAAAAAGATAAAATCCGGTTAAAATTATAAAAGAAGTTACAATTTCAGTAATTGATTTTCCATAATTTACAGAATATTCTTTTAAATTAATTTTTTTATTAGATAGTTTTTTATAAGGATCAAAAAAATAACATACAACAGGATTTATTAAATCGTCTAAAATAATACTAAATATTTTATACACTATAACAGAAATAAACAAACTTTTTGTAAAATTATTAGCTATAAATTCATCAAAAGACTCTGTCATTTATAATTAATAATTATTTTAATTTAATAATTATACCAATAAGGGCGCTCGACGAGAGTCCATTTTGCAAAATAAGTTTTTTCCATGTTGTAATAATTGTGATATGCTTTAGTATCTCTAGGGTGTTTACATCTATCGGGCATTGCCTGATGTAATTTTGTTATATTACCATTTGGGATGTACACGGGGATAAAAGATAAGCAATGTTCTAATCTTTCTTGAGAAGAATGTATTTTTCCAAAACGAAATGTGTATTCTTTGCATAAATTAATAAACAGAGTGTAAAGCCATAGATAATTACCAGAAGTTGCCCGTGTCCACACAGTACATGGATTATTTTTAAAAGAAATTTTATACAATCTAGGATTCTTATACTTACCGCAAACATGATGAGCTGAGCACAGCATTTGCGCATATTCAATTATCATTTTACGGACGTGTGCATCACAGTGCATTTTAGCACATACAATTGGGCATATGGACAAAAAGAATATATTCATTTTTAGTAATTATTATCTTAAAATTTTTAGTTTATTAATTTTTCTGTAATAAATTATAAATGACCCCTATTGGATATAAAATTAAAAAATTAATGAAAGAAGGATATCCCTATAAACAAGCAATAGCAATAGCTCTTAAAATGAATGAAAAGGGTTGTCTTGGTCCAAAAGGAGGTAAAACATGCTTTGGAAAGAAACAATTTTTATTTAATCCAAAAAATCCTAAGAAATCATTTGATGTGTACATTGATAAAAATCCAAAAGACACGATAAGTATTAAGTATAAAACTTATTCAGATACTTTAAAGACTATCCGTAAACTAGAACGTCTTTATAAATCTGATAAGTATACACACAAACGTATCAAACAAGTTGCGATGATACTTATGGTAAGACTTAGGGTTCTTAAAAGAAAAAAGAAAAAATCTTACAATTTGGCTAAAAAGTATCACGATTTTTTAACTAATAGAACAAAAACACAAAAGAGTCTCAGAAAAAAATTAATTTTTAAAATATAGTATATATTATAATGCAAAATCCTATTGGATTATTGATATTAGTTTTGTTTTCGATATTTATTTTATTTTTAAGACATAAAATGAGTAAAACATCAATTGGAAGATCAATTTTAATTATGGGAGATGCAAATGCTTTTATACAATTTATAAAATCTATACCTTTTTTAATAATTTTTGGATTTGTTATTTTTTTAGCTCTTAGGAGTCCCCGTGATGACGAAAAATCAGACATTAATACCTAAAATTGATGTATAACATTATTATAAATATTGCAGTAAATATATAAAAATAAATACAGACGTATTCTTCTATTTCTTTATTATAATCTCGTGGAATATCGTATTCTAAGTGCCGTCTTTGAGTAATATGGCGTGCATAATTATACATTACAATAATGTTTAATTAATTACGTTCTTAAGTAAGTTATAATATAAATAAAAAAAGTGCATAAGCTTATAGTAATAACATAAGAAACTACGTAAATTTTAACTAAAAACATTAAATAAGAAATTATATTATACTCTATAATATCTGGAACTTGTTCTTCTGTCAATTTATTTATTTCGTTTTCTTCGAAATAAAGAAAAGGGTCTCTTAGAGGCAAAAATGCGGTCATTTCATTATATTTACTTTATCTTTTAAATTTTTAAGCTGTTTTATTACATTTTCTTTTGTAGAGTCTTCTAAGCTTAATATCGGTACATTATTTTGGAGAGCGTGTTTAATTTTAGAAGACTTGTATTGAATATAGTCTATATCTTCATTTATTATAATACAATTCGTGTCTTTAGTTACTATTTCTGAAATAGTATAACCATGTTTTTTTAAAAAAGTACACATTTGTTTATCTTTTCCAAAACCCGATATTGCAATTTTCATATTCAAAATTAAACCTATATTTTATTTTATAAAATATCTGTACGGTGTGGGGTTCGAACCCACGCGGCTTTCGCCAGCAGATCTTAAGTCTGCCCCCTTAGACCACTCGGGCAACCGTACAGGTATTTTACTTATAAATTTAAATTTATTATTTCTTTAAACCTGTTTACTAAAAATTATAAGTTTATATATACATTTTTTACTTTTAGTTATATTATAGATTTTGTATTTCCAAAAATTATTGTTTAATTTATAGGTATCGAAATTATTAGGAACTTTTAGTGCAACAATTTTAGTATAGTTGTATATTTCATTTATAATGTCTAGCACGTTTATATCATCTAAATATAAATCTATTTTTCTTTTTGATTTATAATCAGTTCCTCCCCAAGGTGGATCTAGATATACTATATCCTGTTTTAAAATAAATTTTATCCAGTTATAAGAACAATTAAAAGTATTTAAATTGAAATTTGTATTTATTTTTAATATATTAAAATTGTTTATATCTGATTCTACGAGATTAACACTTTTGAAGTCTCTTAAAAAATAATAAGAATTACCTCCTATACAAGCGGTGGCATCTGTTATAGTATAATCAGGGGTTGAATACAATTTAATTATCTTATTGATTTGTAAAGCCTGTTGCTTTGTTGTATAAATACTTAAAACAGTTTCAGGTACAATTAAATTATCATTGAAATAATTTTTCATATATATTTATCTAATCTGTGTAACTTTTAAGTTCGTTTTTAAGACTATATATGTTAGACTCTATGGTTATTATACTACCAGCCGTGTTTACATACATAGGATTCATGTTGTCATAATTTACTTCAGCTATTTCTCGTGGAGTACCTGAGCGTGTTTCAGATCTTATAGCTCTATCTCTATTAGACTTTAACTTTGGAAATTCATCTTTAAATTTTTTAAGTAGCTGGTTTTGTTCAATTAATAAAGCTTTTAATTGTTTAATTTTTTCAGCTCGTTCTTGATTTTCCCTTTGTTGTTTTTCGCGAATTGCCTTCTGTCTATAACCATGAATAATTTCAAAATGGTCTCTTAAAAGTCTAGAATAGTTCAATGTCGGACCACCATTTTCGGGCATATAGTAGATGTAGTGATTTGCATCTGCAGAATAATCTGTAAAAGCATAATTTATTGGAAACATATTTCTAGCGGACAAAAATAACTCCTTTGGATATAACTTCCAATGAGGATCATTTGGTGACCCTACAACATAATTTAAAATTGTAATATCATTTACTCCATTATTCAAAACAGGGGGCATATCTTCTTTATAAAAACGTAAAGCATACATTATAATATTATGATATATTTATTAATTTGTTAATTATATTAATTATATCTGTTTCGGTTATTATATTTATACATCTTTTTGATTGAAAAATATTTACGGGAAAATAGAATTCTTCTAGTTTATAATATGAGTACATTATGATTAGATATTCTTCTATTTTAAAGTCTTTTATAAATTTCCAAATGGCGTATAATACCATGTAATCGTAATCATTCATTTTATAATCTTCAAATCCTACATTATCTTTGTACATTTTAAAACATTTCATCAGTTTTTTTTCAAACTTATTTACAATTTTAAGAACATCCACATTGTCTTTTTTATTAATTTCTGATATATAAGTATCTATAGACATTCTATAATTTAAAAAAATAATATATTCATAATTGTAACATGAAAAGAAAATTGGGACACTATTCAGATTCAGATGAAAATATATTTGATATTACAAGTTATAACTTTCAAAATTTAGATAATTTAATAGAAATGATAACAGATTATTCTGAGAAAAAATTGCCAAAAAGGAAATATCGTTCATTTTTTCCGGCTAAAATGAATGTATTACCAAATATACTCCCAGATCTAATAGATCTTAACAATATGATAGGTCTTAAAAAACTTAAATCTCAGCTTATAGATCAAATATTGTATTTTGTACAGGGTATAGACGAAAGTGTAATGCTACATACTGTATTAGAAGGACCGCCGGGAACCGGTAAAACAACAGTTTCTCATATATTGTCTAAAATTTATTCAAAATTGGGAATATTTAAAAAGACAAAGTTTAATGTTGTTAGGCGTGCGGATTTAATTTCTGAATACCTCGGGGGTACAACTATTAAAACAATGGAAACACTCGATAGATGTAAAAATGGTGTAATGTTAATAGATGAGGCTTATTCTCTTGGTTCAAATTCTGGTCAAGAAGATATGTATGCAAAAGAGTGTGTTGATACAATTAACCAGTACCTTACTGAAAACGTAGATAAAATAATATGTATAATAGCTGGTTATAAAAAGGAATTGGATTCGTGTTTCTTTTCTTTAAATCCTGGTCTTAGAAGAAGATTTCCTTGGACATTTACCATTGAAAACTATACGGCATCAGAATTATCTGAAATATATTTTAAATGTATAGAAGAAAAAGAATGGGAAACAAGCTGTGAAAAAGACGAATTAATTAAACTTATAAGTCCAAATTTATCTTTATTTACTGGAAACGGAGGGGATATAAATAATATAATAGAAAAGGCTATATTTATAAATTGTCGCAATAATTTTGGAAAAGAAAATTTATATAATATATCTATAGGTGAATTTGAAGAAGCTTTGAATATATTTATAGAAAATAAAAAGGAGAAACAAGATTGTCCTCCGTTTAGTATGTATACTTAAAAATTTTAAATTATTCGGTAATGATAATAAATTAATTTATATTTACACTGTATAGATGTTATCTTATAAAAAAATTAATTTATTAGATTTGAAAATAAACGAAGATTCTATTATTCAAAATAAAGATGAAATATTAGAACTTAAAAGTCCAATTATAACATACAGTCTTAAAGAATCTACTATTTATTTAAAAATAAATAAATATTCAGATTCTCATAATTTATTCATGAATATATGTGGATACATAATAAGATTATTCAAAATATCAAAAGTAGATAGTAACTGTATAATAAATGAACATATTATTTTGAATATAACTGAATGTAGTAAGTTTTATGACGAAAATAGTAAATTAATCAGTAATAAAAACCTTAAAAAAGAAGGAAAAATGGTATGTTCATTTACGTGCGGTAAAGGAAAATTCTATATTAAAAATCTATTAATTATAAAATAAACACTCGTTTCAATACATCAAATAAAATATTTAAAATAATTAATTATGGAAGATATTAAAGCCGAAATTAAAATTTATAATCCAATAAATACTAATAAAAATGTATACTACTCAAAAATAATGTTTAAAAATTCAGAAATATGTCTTCAGATAAATAAAAACTCTCTTGTTTTAAATAAAGATAAAAATAAAGCAAAACTTGTTATAGATGGAGTAAATTCTAATTTTATAAAAGAAATTTCAAAAGCAGTTGTAGAAATAACTTCAGAAAAAAGCGAAGAGTTTTTTGGAAAACAAATAAATATAGAAGACTGTCAAGGTATTTATAAAGAAGCTTTAGTTGATAATACTTTACATTGTTTTTACGACAAAGACACTTATTTCTACGATAAAAAGAAATCTCAACTTAATTTAACTGATTTGCCGTCTGAAATAGACGGAATAGCGTTATTAAAATGCAGTGCAGTTGTATACACAAAACATTCTTTTTTTATAAGGTGGGAAATATCGCAATTTAAAGTTAAAAATCTAAAAGAATCAGAAGAAATTTTTAAGTTTGACGAATATATGATAAAGGATACACCGGATCATGAAATTCCAATTGAAGAAGATTCGTCATTCATCGAAAAATTAGAAGAAATTTGTCTTTTTTAATAAATGTATTAAAGAGTTAGAATTTATTATATTATATGGCAGAAATTTTACATCAATTAGACACCATGTCCAGGATAATAGATTGTATTAAACTAGTAAAATCTGAAATGGGAAATTATCATCGGGAAAATATATACCAAACATCTCTTTGTGTAGAATTAAATATAAATAGATTTATAATTCAATCTGAAGTTATTATACCTATTTTTTATAAAAACGTATACGTTGGTTTAGAAAAAGCGGATATAATTATATATAATTCAAAAGGGGAAATAGACTATATTTTAGAACTTAAATCTCAAGCACCTAAGATTTCTTCTAAAGAAATAAATCAGTTAAGAAAATATTTAATTGATACAAAATGTCAAAATGGAATTTTAGTTAATTTTTACGATAAACTTCATATTATAAAAGTTACGACAGACTGTTTTGAAATTGTTTGTTAAAATTCAATGCGTGACATTTTTCTTGTATATAATTTGCATTAAAAACTAAAGTCTTATTTATGTTTGTTAAATTTACTTCAAATATATTAATATCATCTTTTGGTACTTTTAAACTTTTTTTATTAATAAAATTATATAATTCATATAATCTTGTTAATGTAATCTGATTTGCAAGATTTAACCATAATTCAAGTGTACTAACTCCGGATAATCTAAATTTTTTTTTAAAATTTTTAAGTTGAGTTGCCTGATTTGAACTTCTGTATACATGCGTCTCTTTAAAAACGTCTTCGAGTATTTTTGTTTGTTGTTTATTTAATATTTTATTAACTTTTATTATATAGGCACCTTCTAGAGTAAAAACAATATGAACTAAAGTTCCTTCCTTTGCGAAATTTATACACTGTGCCATATCTTCCCCTGATGGCCAGCCAAAGACTGCTTCTTGAGATTTATAAGCATTTCTTGGATGTGTGTGAAAATTTATTATACCTTCGGGCGTGAAAACACTGCTTTTTCCTCCGTTTTTAATTTTAATTTTCGTGCTTTCTTTATTACAAATTCCGTTTTTACATTCAGTGTCTCTAAATAAAATAGAGCCGGCCTTTTCAAAATTGTCTTCATTAAGAGAAATCTTAATTTCTTTTATAAATTCTGGATCTACACTCCATTTTACCTTCTTTTTAGAAATTGTACACATACTTTAATATAAGTATTTATTTTTTAGTGTTTAAAATTTACTTTTAAAATAGATACTTATTTTAAACATGTCTGAAACATTAAACGTAAACGTGCTAGTGGCCGCTAAAGATGAATATACAAAACAATTAATTTCAAGTATACAAAATAGTATATACGACATAATAAAACAAATTTATATTGATTCTCAAAAAAATAATATAAGAAGATCGGTTTCGTACTCTAACTTTCAAAAAGAACTTAAAGCGGTTCCAAATTGGTCTGGTTTTAAGTTAGAAGAAGTTCTTAGACCTATAAATTTAAAATTGCCATATCTCATGGATCTAGTTACTGCTATATTTATAAGTCACGTCAAAATATTGGCATGTGTAAGACTTAAAACAGACGATAAATCTGTTAAAATAAAAGTACCAAATTTAAACACGTTTTTACATAAAATAATTATAAATTGTTCTGAGAACATTTATTACAATCCGAAAATGATTGATGAAAATAAAAACATTATAATCGATATTATCGTCGCCTCTATAAATGAAACCGTGGCAAATCAAATTCCTATTGAATATATTTTAAGCGAATATCTGTCGGGAGCCTTTGATGAAGAAGAAAGTACTTATCCAGATAAAAACGAAGTCGTGGAAAGTGAAATTGAAAATGAAAATGAAAATGAAAATGAAAATGAATTTTCAGACGACGATTTTGAAGACAAAAAGCACATTCCTGTAATACCTATTCAAAAACCTTTGTCGAAGAAATTAGAGCCGGGTATATTTAAAAAAGATTGTGACTCAGATGAAGTTAGAGAAAGACAGGAAATTGAAGATTTTAAAGATCTTAAAGATAAAAAAGAGAGTAAGTTAGAGATAAATAAACGCGAGGATATCGAAGACGATTCTGATGAAGAGTCCGATGAAGAATCTGATGAAGAAGAAAACAATAATCATCCGGGTAAGTCTGAAACTACGCTTTTTTAAAAACTTTAAATTCTGTTATAATATATAATGTCTTCGTTGAAAGAAGTTATAGATTTACAGAAAAAACAGCATTTTCGTTATAGGGATATGAAACAAAATATTTTAAACAAAGTAACTGATAAAATATGTCATCTAGCTAGACATGGCGAATTAAGATGTATATATAATGTACCGGTTTATATATTCGGAGAACCAAAATATGATGTTTCTGACGTAACTGCTTATATTTTTTATGTATTAAAGAAACAAGGATTTTGCGTTATTATATTAAACAAAGATAAACTATTTATTTCATGGGACATAAATGATATAAATAATATAAATAAAGAAACTGAACCTAAGAAACAAATTTTTGATATAAAACCTTTGTTAAATATTAAAAAATAAATGGGCTGTATTTTCTCTTTTATAAATTTAAAAAAAGAAAAATATTTAGACTACGAAGAACCTTTGTTAAAAAAAGAAAGGTCGTTTTCTAGTACAGATTCAGAATTATCTCCACCGTCTTATTATGAAACCATTTTATATAATAAATTTAATAAATTTAATAATGATTAATACTATATGGGATTGAACAAAGAACAATTATACAAATTGGGTATTATAATGGATAGAGAGGGGCAATTACTTAATAACATAAATGTAATACATTCAGATCTAAACTCTTTAAAAGAAAAAATAAATAAATTAGAAAATAACTCGGCTCTTATTGGCGGAGACGAAGGTGTCACAAGTGGTATCACAAGTGGTATCACAAGCGGTATCACAAGCGGTGTCACAAGCGGTATCACAAGCGGTATCACAAGCGGTATCACAAGCGGTATCACAAGCGGTGACATTGGAGGTGGCTTCGTAGAAACAATTGGTTCTACTAATTTATCAGACTTAGGCGACGTTGAAATAACCGATGACTCGCTGGCTTCCGGTCAAGTATTAAAATATAAAACAACAAATTGGGGTAACAAAATTTTATTTGAAAGTATTAACGACGGATATGTAGTTAAATATGGTTTAGGCACCGTCGTATCTTCCACCTCGGTACTTGAATTAAGAAATACATATAAAACATTAGAAAATTTAGTAGCAGCCATGTTAAATATATCCGTGGAATAAAATAATATAAAAATAAATATATATTATAATGTAATGAATTTAAATAAAAATGAAGTAGATATACTAAACATTATAATGGAAAGACAGGAACAATTGCTCGTTAACATAAATACAATATTTTCAGATTTAAATTCTTTACAAGGAAAAATAAATACATTAGAAAATAACTTGGTCCCTGTTACAGGTGGTACAGGTGGCACGGGCGGTGGTACGGGCGGTGGTACGGGCGGTGGTACGGGCGGTGGTACGGGCGGTGGTACGGGCGGCGACACAGGCGGTGGTACAGGAGACCCTACTAATTTATCAGACTTAGGCGACGTTGAAATATCTACTGACTCGCTGGCTTCCGGTCAATTATTAATGTATAACCAAGATATTCGAAAATGGAATAATCAAGCTGAAAGTTTATTTAAAAATTATGAAAATACTCATGTAGTTAAGGCGCCGACGGGGAGAATCAACCCGAACACCACTGTGGAACAATTAAAATTACTTGAAGATGGACTATCCGCCGCTATTTTAGAAGATGTAGTTGCGCAAATGTTAGATATTGCCGAAATGGATGCCGTCGTCCCAACAGTCGCCAGCTCACCATCGTATACGTTGTTAAATCCATCAGAAAGTACTGTGTATGTACAAACAGGAGATGAATTTCCCGCAAGTATAACTACAGTTTTTTTAAGAGGAGTTTGGAGAAACGCATATACAAACAAAAATCCTGGCCCAGTGATGCAGTTGACCAATGCCTTAATTACCCAGCAAATAGATACAGTAGATTTTGTTTTTTCAGGTGGTTTTGTTAACGAGGGAGCATCACAAACTATAACGGTTTCTGGATCAACCAATTCGAACACCCCGGATAGAACAGAATATACTGTTATTAATAGTGTTTTCCCGGGCGGCGACACAAGTGGTGGCACGGGCGGCGACACAAGTGGTGGCACGGGCGGCGACACAACCCAAACATTTCAATGGGGACAAGATTATAGTGTATCATCAACCATATCTATGACTCTCGGAGAAGACGTATATAGCAACATCCCCCCCAATGTTCAAACACGCGGGACCACAACATTATCTACTTCAAATGTTGTAAACCTTGCATACAAGGTTTATAAACCTATGTTAAGAAAGAACAGGGACGCGGTCACAGTTGCATGGGAACTTGCTACGCCCGCGCTGGGGGATAGAAATATACAGGCTGGCTTTTCTGGCAGCCCTAATACACATAGAATATTAAAATATACCACTGAAATCATAGTTACAGCGTTTAAATCTCCAAGATGGAGTACGGGGGCACTCCCCGACGAGGTAGCAATTCCTTTGCCTATAGGCTCTGTAAGTCGTTGGGCGTATTTTAATAATCAAGGCAGCTTCGCCGTGATGAGCGCCACTGATAATGCTGGTCAGCCAACCTACATAATAAATGGACCAATTAATCACGGCCATTCAGATTATCCTCTCACCTACGATCTCGGGCCATATTACATACTTAAACTTAATACCGAAGTTACTGATTCAGATTATAAAATAACAGTCGCTAGTACTTAAGATTGTAAATTATTAAAATATTATTTAATAATAAATTAAATGTCAGACTCAAATTCCATTATCATAAATGCTGGACTGACTGTTGGAGCTGAAGAAGTCTGTGATCTACGAAGCGCGGGACTCTCCAAAGATACTCTGTACCTTGAGAACCCTGCACAAGGTTTATTAAGATATGAAACTGATAAGTATAAATGGGTATATTGCAGTAATGTTACGGCGAATAATGTACCATCGTGGAAACCTTTCATAAATTCTTATACACTAGGGACTAATAGTGTCTTAGAAATAGACGGCGATAAATTAAAAATAAAAACAGGGAATGGTTTATTTGTTGACGCTACCACTGGTGAATTAAAAATAAAAACAGGGGACAGATTAATTTTTGACGATACCACTGGTGAATTAAAAATAAAAACAGGGTATGGGATAAGTATAAATAATAACAAGTTAACATTAACCAATTATGAGGATATGCTAAGAGAAAAAGAAAAAATTCACGTACATAATATAATATATGATAATTTCAGTTATAATTTTGGAAAATATGTAGAAAATGTTAGAAATGTAGATACTAATAATAAAATAGTTAAACTGCAATTTAATAGGAAAGATGATGCTACCAACGATTGTTTTTTTTGCATCAGTATTAATTATTTAATAGGCATAACCGACTGGACATATTCTTTATCGGGCGTCGCTAAAACAAATTATGTTAAAATTCCAACGCCCACTACTAATGAGCTCTTTGGTGGAATTACAGTTGCCGTGACTCAACAAGTTACAGGGAAAACAAGAAATAAGAATATGTATTTTAATTATTATAATGTAGATAGTTCTTATAGTTATCGTGATTATAGAAGTAATTATGAAGACTTATTTAATATGGATATAATAAACGATGGTACAATCGTGACTATTAATATATTTAGTAAAAATAAATTCTTTGGTCCCAATTTTAAAGAATTTGAAGATGGCGGTAAGTGGTATATGATAGCAGATATAAATATTATGTTTAGTGAAAAAATAGAAAATTTTATAATAGATTCTCCGGACAGAATACCAATTTCAAATCCTTATTTACTGCAGATATAGTAAACGTTAATGGATTCATAAAAAAATCAAATATTTAGTAAAAATAAATTCTTTAATCCCAGTATTAATTTTATTGATGGTGGTAAGTAGAATATGGTAGCAGATATAAATGTTATGTTTAATGAAAAATAGAAAATTTTAAATTTAATTAATTTTGCTGAGTTATATTATATTATATGGCAATTGTGGTAAATACTGGACTGACTGTTGGAGCTGAAGAAGTACTCGATCTCCGATGTGTCGGGAATAATCACAGAGATAGACCTGAGTCATTTGTAGCAGTAGGTTTATTAAGATATGAAATTGATAATGATATATGGACATACGTTGAAAGTAAAACAATTTCAGGAAATACAAGGACAAATAATTGGAAAACTCTTGAAAGAGGGACAACTTATAGTCCTGGTAACGGTATAGAGATAAACGACGATAATGTTATAAGCTTAAATATTGGAAAGGGCTTAACTGTTGACAACACTGGTAATTCACAATCAAATGGTCAATTAAAAATAAATACTGGGAGCAAAGGTGGCTTAAGTTTCGGCACCAACGGTGAATTAAACGTAAACGTGGGAGATGGTTTAAATGTTGTAGACGGTAGTTTAATCTTAGATACGGATATATTAAAATCAAATTCTGATATACGTGTTTATAGCATAAATAATTCTATTTCAACTTGGAGTAATAACGTGACTTTTGGTCTCCAAATGAGTAGCTATGCAAGTCCCAACACACTCATAAATATTCAAACAATAATGTTTAATGTTTATAGGACGCCTACAGAATGGAACCACGCAAAAATTAAGATTGATTATCTTATAGCATATCAAAATAAAGCTGAAGCCGGTAGCGGGACGGCTGAGCAGACAATTTCGTTTATTCCGTCGAGTGCGAATTCGAAATTCATAAGACAGGGGAGTTGGATTTATAGCCGGAATTCACGGAGTAATAGTGAATTATTTTCAATAAACCCAAATATGACTAAGCTGGCGAAAGACAAGGAGGCAGCGACCGACAACAAGGGCGCGAAGAGACTTTTTATTGATATCCAAGCCAAAAATACTAAATACACAGACAAAAAGTTTCTTGTAACCGCAAATATAAACATAACGTTAACTAGAGGTGACATTCACTTAATTGATAAAAATACGAATGTTAATAATTATCCTTAACTTCTTCTGCATTATTTTTATATAGAAGCGTGTTAAAATGCTAAAGCTTTTAAACAAAATATAATATAGAATTTAAAATAATAAATCTATAATAATGATTATACTTTCTTTTGACATAGGAATTAAAAACTTAGCATATTGCATGATTGATTCTGTAGACAATTGTATTTTAGATTGGAATATTTTAGATTGCTGTGGGACAAATGAAACTCTTAGAGTTATACAGGAAATTGATTCAATAGAATATTTAACTGAAGCTGATATAGTTCTTTTGGAAAAACAACCTTCATTTAATCCAAAAATGAGAAATATATCAACTGCGTTATATGTTTATTTTATTTTAAGAATACAACATGAGCTTAATAAGAATTGTAAAGTTATATTTTATCCAGCTAAATATAAACTTAAATGCTCTAATACACAAATAACGCATAAATGCAAGTGCAAGTATCGTCAAAATAAAAATCTAGGAATTGTTCACACCCGGGAACTTTTAGCATCTCATCAAGATTTTTTTGAAAACCATAAAAAAAAAGACGATCTTGCTGATTGTTATCTACAGGCTATGTCTTACATTAAATTTTTTATAAATTCATATGAGCAGAAAACCGTAGCATGATAAGGTATACTTCTAAGAAGATATAAATTTATGCCTCTATAGTATTCGATTATTTTCATATTTTTTATAGAATCTGAATTTCTTATTTTAACTCGTATGGTGTCAAATGGGTAAAATACACATGCCGATATAGTTTTGGATATAGCAGTATTTAAAAAAGTGTTAGACGTAGAATTATTTGACCTGTCTTTAAGATATTCATACAACGGAATTTGTATTGTAAAATTTAAGTTTATTATATAACTTGGCAAAAGACCTTTATAACATTTATAAATATTTATGTTTTCTACCTTCTTACCAGTTTGTAATTTTTGGCGTAAAACCCAAAATGGAGTTGTAAATGTAGTTGCTGTACAACAAGCAATGTACGAAGCTAATGGTTTTGGCAATTCAGTTTCTTTTAGTTTTTTATAACAAGGAAAATAAATAGTCCAAAAAGATGGCACGGCTATTATACCATAATTAATACCTCTATATAAGTAACTTACATTGAAATGTATAACATTTTTAAGTTGATAATTTACTCTAATCGTATCTAATGGGTTACATATTATAGTTGAAATTATTCCTGCGCCTAGCGCCGGTATAACTTCTTCCATTTATTTCAAAATAAAATATATTTTTATATTAAATTAAAATGAAAGGAACGGTAAAATTATCAGTTTTAATCGGTTTAATTACATTGGTCGCTTTATTTTTTTTATTTAAACCTGAATTTTCACTTATAACAGGTAAAAATGACGCCTCTGCAAAAATAATGACAATTAATGAATCTGGAGATATAGTTTTATCTGATAATACAGTTCAAAACGTAAATGATTATGTAGATAATATGAAAAGCACTTTAAGCAAATCTATAACTGATTTGGAGTCTAAATTGGATACAAAAATCGCTGCATTAAAAACGTCTTCTGATAAATTGTATCAACCAAAAGGGGATTACATATACAATAAAGACAAAATCGCCCTGGCCCGAGTACTTAATAATGCACAATGCGGAGGTGACTGTAGAGCCGTAATTGATATGTGGAATGATAAAAATACTCATTGGCAAAAGGGAGGGTTTCAATGGGGTCAAGCCGGTGCCCAAGCATATGGACACGCAAATCAGGGTAAAATATATATAGTCAAAGCTTAAATAATATAACCAAAACAGTTATAAATTGATATAATTTATTATTGTATTAGTTCTATTTTATTTATAATTGATGTACTCATAAATTAAACTTGCAACCCTTGCATTTTTAAATATTCCATAAGAATGATCTTGTAAATAATACAACAGTTCGTCTATTTTTGAAAATTCAGATTTTTTAATTATTAATGTCGTTGGTTTAAAATTTTTAGGGACAAATTTTTCCATTTCTGAAATGTTTTGTTTACGTTTTGGGGTAATTACTGATTTTTCAACAATAGTGTAATAAATAGACAAAAGAAGTTCCGTAAATATACTTTGACAAAATGAATCTTGAAAGCCTCTTTTACATCTTTTAGAAATAGTGTTTTCAATTCCTTTTGATAAATCATTTGTTGCCATTATTTGATTATACATCTGTTGCCTCATTTTATCTACCAATTCTTGATTTGAACCAAATTTAAGGACTCTTTTCATTGGATTTCTTTTCTTTTTTGCACATCTTGATTTTAATTGAGTTTTTGTTAACTCTTGTACTAGTTTTGGTGTTTTAGAATCTATACGTTTACTTGGGCGGCAATAAGCGATAGATGATTTTATTTTTCTTCCACACGATTTTCTTTTTGGCCACGCACACGCGTCTACCCACTTTTCGCGATACCATCTTCCAAGATCTGTTTTCCCCTTTCCCCCTGTGTATCCTCCTCCAGCGGCCTTGTATTCCCTGACGAGTCTCCCAGAATCATAAGCTCCCCATCTGCGACCTTTAATTGACCTTCTAATTTTAGATTTTATAGACTTGTATAATTTCTTGTTTATTACATTGTCTGGAACATTGTATTTTTTTCCAAAAGAGTTTCCAGACGCATAATCCTTTAACCAATCTAATGCTCGATTGTACCATTTTGGTGAAGAAAAATTTATTCGATGTCCTAATTTATTTAGTATAATTTCTATGTTGTCTGCGTTCCATTCTAAACTAGCAATTACTGGATCATGATATTCGTTTTCATCTGGGTTTAACTCTACATATTCTTCTAAAATGTGTTCTATACAATTATACCAAAGTTCATCGTTGTCAAAATCTTTAGCAGTTAAGATATTCGCGGCATAAAATAACCACAACGAAGTTTTAGACTCTAATGGATTTAAAACAAGCCATGGTTCGCCGAATGCGGATGTCATCTGTTCTGTTGCATACTCGGGGCCATTATATTCGGCATTCATTTTCCATAACATGTCCTTAAGTCTCTTTTTGGTCATCATATTATTTTGATTTCTTCTAATTTTATTTCCTCTTACTATTTTTTGTATATCAGACGCAGATACATCCTGTTGTATTAAATTTTGAACATCTTTGG
>MDSZ01051414.1_pt1 | contig 21834 bp, 15 predicted proteins | sample 811201 | NCBI WGS metagenome assembly MDSZ01 (sample SAMN05326647, study PRJNA326480) | marine metagenome | isolation source: seawater | place: Indian Ocean: North | collected 2010 | reverse complement strand
GATGATGATGATGATGATGATGATGATGATGATGATGATGATGATGATGATGGATGAACTCACATTTGCCCCGTCTAAAAAATCTTTGTCTATGGACAGTTTCTGGTGCGACGAGATGGCGGTTTCTGGCACCGCAGCCGCACTAGAGAGACGTCTGAGGAAACGAATCATCGTCCTTTGAACGAGAGCAGGCGATTCCGACGTCGACGTGCTCGCGGCGAGGCTCGAGAGCCGCCGCTTCTCCTGCGTCACCGCTCGCCGCATTTTCAAAGTCGGTGTGTGTCCTCCTCCTCCTCCTCAAAAAGTGAAGGCTTCGGTGCAAATTCGACGTCCAAAAAATTTCAGTTTGTTGTTCTTGTTGTTGTTGTTGTTGTTGTTGTTGTTGTTGTTGTTGTTGTTGTTGGACATTTTTCAAAAGACAAAAGACAAAGAGAGGACGAAGGAGTCGAAATCGTTTTGGAAAACGAGAGAAAGGCAAACTTTCTCTCGACGCCTCTTCCTTTTTTGTCCTTCCTTCGTTCCTTCACAAAAAAAAGCTCCAAATCGAAGCACCTTTGACATCAAACATAAACATCATGGCCAAGGTAAATGACGCGAACACTCTTTCCATGGTCGCGCGCGTTTTTCTCATTCTCTCTCGCGCTCTCGGAAAAAAGAAGGACGCGCGCGGGAGAACGGGTGGTCGTGGGAACGTTCTCCGCGCGGGGACCCCGTGGTGTCCGCGTAAAAAATGTGGCGGAAGGGAACGGAAAATGTTTCCGCATCCATTCGAAAAAGGGCGCGCGAAGGATGAATGCGAGGGACGCGCGTTCGGATGGACGACGACGTGGTGTTCGAACGATTCGTCTGGACGCGTAGTCATCTTGGTTGCGCGGTTTTGGGGACATTATCCGTGCCATTCGAGGGGCTGAATTTCGTTTTTTCTTCTCGCTTTTTAGGTTCGTCCACAGAGACAGGGCTTTCGTGCGGATTCGTCCTTCTTTTCTTCCCGTTCGGCAGTGCTTACGATTTGGTCTCTTTCGAGACGAGTGTGTGTACTAACATCTTCTCCACTTCTTATCGGTCCGATTAAAACAGAAAGGAGCTAAGAAAGTCAAATCTGGGACCCCGTCCTTTTACCCAGCGGATGACATCAAAAAGCCACTCCAATCGCAAGCGAAATCGCAAGCTAAGAATAAAACGAAGTTGCGCAAGAGCATCACCCCAGGGACCGTGTTGATCATCTTGGCGGGTCACTTTAAAGGGAAGAAGTGTGTGTTCTTGAAGCAATTAGATTCTGGTTTGTTATTGGTGTGCGGCCCGTACGGCATCAATGGTGTTCCGGTGAAGCGTTTGAACCAAAGATACGCCATCGCCACCTCCACGAAGGTTGACGTTTCCAAAGTTGATTGCAAAGCGTTCGACGACAAATACTTCAAAAAGCCGGCTAAAGATCGTTCGGCCAAATCTGAGGAAGGTTTCTTTGCTGCGCCGACGGCGAGAAAGGAGTTGCCGGCTGAGTACGTCGCGGCAAACAAAGCGTTGGACGCCTCAGTTGGTGCCGCCATCGGCGCCGTGCCTCACTTGAAGGAGTACATGTCCGCTTTGTTTACCCTTAAAACTGGTGATAAGCCGCACGAGATGGTTTTCTAATTGTTGCAACAACCAACGCGGATGAATAGAGAGAGATATAAGAGATGTGTGAGGATAAAAAATTTAGAATTTGTATTAGCGGAACGAAACTAGAGATAAAACTAAACTAAAACTAAACTAAACTAAAATCTTTCCTATGTGCCTAAATCTTCGTTGAAATCATCTTCATCGTACACCGTATCGGTTAGATTTCTTGTCCCCCTCTTTTCTACTTCTCGGTGTTTTCGAAGCTCGCTTTTTTGTAACCATTTCTTCTCGAAACCGGTGCCTCGATCGACGCCGTCCCAATGCCTCCCGGGCTCGATGCCATATCTGTTCCTTTCAACCGTAACGGCTTTATTCCTCCACGAGTGTTTTGGAACCTCTTGAGGTACTTTAAACCCGTGTTTCTTCGCCAGTTTTTTATCCACGCCTTCCATCACGTTCAACCTTCTCTGTTGCTTTTCTATTTCTTTTTGTTGCTTCTCGTAAGCTTTCTTTGCCATCGGATCACCGTATCGAACTTCGTTCATTTTCTCCGAGTTCCATTGCGCATCCACCTCCGATCGAGCGAACGGTGCCTCGCTCGCTTTTCTCAACTCCTTCTCTTTCTCTTTCTCAATCTGTTGTTGTTTTAGACCTCCACCCCACACCGGTTTCTCACGTTCCTTCTTCGGCTCTTGAGCACCTTTTGTTCTTTCTTCGATTTCCTCTTGCGTTAACAACCGTCCCGTGGTTTTATCTCTGACTAAAGTTTTTGCGTTCTTTCCGCTCGTTTCCGCGGACATGTTGTTGATGCGTTCCTCTTGTTCTTTGCGTCTTAATTCGGCTTCTTTGACAATTTCACTCGCGGGAACTAAACCAGTCTTATTCTTTGTTGTTTTTGGTGGTGGTTTGGTTATAATGTCGCCGTCCGAGTCGTATTCGATTTGTTTCGTTTCCTCTCCTCTGTCTATATTTTCATCCAATGTTTTATCAACTTTTCGAACGATGATGTCTCCATCTGAATCGTATTCCACTTCTGTCGTATTAGTCGTGGTACAAGTAGTTGTTGTTGCGGTCGTCGTCGTTGTCGCGGTATGTTTTGAATTCGGTTCTTCACTCTTTTCTTCTTTCTCTTCTTCTTCATCATCATCGTCCGAGTCGTGTCGTTGTCTCCGCTTCTTCTTCTTCTTCCTCTTTGGTTCTTTCGCTGCTACTATTTTTCCCGCGTCTTTCTCTTCCTCTTCATCGGAATCGGAATCGTGTCGTTTCTTCTTTTTTATCTTCTTCGACGGTTCCTTTTCTTCGTCGTCTTTGCCTGCAACGACAGTCACCCACCCGCCTTCTGCACTCGAATTCTTCTTCTCGTCTTCGCGTTTACTCCTTGCCAAATAATGCGCGTCCGTGACTATAACCGGTCGTTCTTCTTCTTCTTCTTCCTCTCGCCTCTTCCTCTCCTCGCCTTCAAAATCCTCCGCCTTCGCGTGCGTCTCGCCGTTTCCTACGTCGTCCATCGCGTCTTCGTCGTACACTTTCACGCCTTCTCGAGCAAACGCATGCGTCTTTCTCTTTTTCTTCTTCGTCTTCCCTTTGGTGAGTCTTGGCTTTTTCTTCGTTTCGGCATCCTTTTCCCCGCGTCCCCCGCTCCCGAGATAGTTCTGCTTCAAGTACTCCAACTTCGACGCCATGTTAACTCCCCCCCCCGCGTTTCGTTTCTTTTCTTTTTATTGTTGGAGAAAATAATGTCGTCGTTAATTAAGAAGTGTTGTCGTTGTCGTTGGTGGTGGTGGTGGTGGTGGAAGAAGAACACATAAAGTTCTTTTGTTTTTTTGTCCGACGAAAAAGTATTTTTTTTTTAGACCAAACAACAACAACAACAACAACAACAACAACAACAACAATCAGATTAATTCGTGTTCCAAACGACAAAGATCGAGAAGAAGAAGAAGAAGAAGAAGACAAAGAAGGACGACAACGACGACGACGAACAGGAAACGATGGCCGCCCCAATGGTTGGAGCGGCGTTGATAAACGAAGCGCTCATCGCGTACGGATACGTGGCGACTTGGATCGGTTTATCCTCCGGGGTTATTCTGTTCAACAAATACATTTTATCTTTCTTCGGGTTCCCGTTCCCGATTTCTTTGACCATGATACACATGCTTTTTTGCTCGACGCTGGCGTTTCTGATCATTCGAGTGTTTAAGTTAGTACAATCGAACGATTTGGATCGACAGACGTATATTCAAAAGATTGTCCCGGTGGGAGCATTGTTTGCGTTGAGTTTGTGGTTGTCGAATACCGCGTATGTGTATCTTTCCGTGGCATTTATACAGATGTTGAAAGCGTTGATGCCGGCGGCCGTGTATACCGTCGGATGTTTGATGGGGATCGAACAGTTCACGTATGCGAGGTTGGCGAATATGTTAGTAATTACGTTAGGTGTGTGCATTGCTTCCTACGGGGAATTGAATTTCCACTTGTTGGGGGTGTTGATTCAATTGGCGTCGGTCTGCGCCGAAGCGTTTCGATTGGGATTGGTGCAAATAATATTAAACTCAGAAAAGCTCAAAATGAATTCGATAACGACGTTGTATTACGTGTCGCCGGCGTGTTTTGTTTTTCTATTGGTTCCATTTACAATTCTAGAGGTACCGAGATATTTAGACAGCGACACGGAAGTGAACACAAGTCAACCGCACATTTTGCTCTTGAACGCGTGTACGGCGTTCGCGTTGAACATGGCGGTATATTTGTTAATCGGGAAGACATCGGCGTTAACGATGAACGTCGCCGGAGTGGTCAAAGATTGGTTGCTGATTTTCATTAGTTCAGCGTTATTTGATGCGCCAATTACAAAGTTACAGTTGTTTGGGTATGGCATTAGTTTCGTGGCGGTGTGTTACTATAATTACTCTAAGTACAAAGATCGAGAGAAGGCGATGTCGATGCCAAAGATGGACGTGAAATCTGAGGACGGTGGGAATAATAGCAACACGGACAGAGAGATGAATTCCAAGGCTTAATAAAATAATAGATGAAGCGTTTTGATTTATATACATACATGAATACGTGTAGCTTACATTATCTTAAAATTGTCATAAAGTTGTTTAATATGCTTCTTCGTCATCGCCGATGCTCTCTTTTTGATGACGTTGGTTTTTCGTGAGTTCTTCCCACACAGATCCGTTGCCAGACTCTTCCGTTGATATGGTGCTACGTTTCGTACCTTTCTCTTCTTCTTCTTTTTCTTCTTTTTCGATTTCCTCGCCTTTTTCTTCCATCTCTGCCTCTGCCTCAGACGAAACGATTTTCAACATCGTCTTCACGTGTGGCTTGACGTTCACAGAAGTCGATTTACCTTCAATCGTCGGTCCATCGTACGATTCGAGAAAGTTTTCGTCGACTGGTAAAACCTTTGGCGGGGAAACGAATTGAATGTCATCGATCGCCGCGCCGTACTCCTTCGCCGAGGTGAGCATGCTTTTCGGAGTGAGTCCGTATAACTTGTCCACAAAATCTTCGGCGCCTTTTCTAGAACACGAGAGAAGCGAAAAGGTCACCTCGACCGGTTCTTCGTTGCTGTCATCGGAAACGAATCGTCCAAGGGCACTGGAACTAAACCAAGAGCCTAATTTTGAACTCTTGGTGACTTCATCCTCTTCTCTCGGTCGAGTCGAGAGGTCTAACCATATAAGTTGACCTTCGTCGGCGTTGGTAAGTGTCACGATGGTCTTCGAGAACGAGTCCGCAAATTCTGAATGCGTGGAAATCTGCCTCGCTGAGGTAATCCCAGCGCCAGAAATGGCAACTGAGGCTTGCACTTTGTGCGTCGGAACTTTGCCTTCGCACAAGGGATTTTTTGCCTTCGCAGATTCCTTTTCTTCCAATGCTTCTCTTCGTTCCTCTTCTCCGACTTCTTCGACTTCTTCCAAAATTTCTTTAAATTCTTTGTTGTCATCGTCATCTTTTTTCTCCTCTTCTTTGTTTCCATCGTTATCGACGGCGCGGCGGCCAAATTTCGGTTCTAACGCGCTCGAAGAAGATGAAGATGAAGACGAAGAGATGACTACGTTACCAGAACGATGTAATTTCTTTGTTTCTTCATTCAAAACGTCTTGCGCGACGTCCGCTTCCTCCTGCGCTTTCACCGCTCTCGCCTCGAGCTTGGCCGCTTCTTCCTCCAGCGCTTCCTTTTTGTCTTCATCTCTCTCAGCAATCAAGGACTCTTTCGCTCTAAACGCTTCTCTGAAGGCGTTGGAAGCGGCCATCTTTTCTTGCTCGACGAGTTCTCTCGCCGTATCGACTTCTTCCGAAACTTTTCTCTTCGCTTCAATCTCCGCGACTTTCGATGCCGAAGTCGCCACTTTGACGGCATCATTGGCGTTTTCAATTTGCTTATTTTCTTTCACGAGTTGTTCTTCGGTTTTCGGCGTTTGCGGAACAGTCTCGAAACTTAAGGTAGATTCGGTTTCCAACACCTTCTGAACTTTCGGCGCGGAAAGATAGGTGACCTGTTTCAACATGTTAATCCCACGACTGTTGTTCAACACTTTCAACATTTTCTCCGGAGCAGTAGACATCAAGGACTTTAAAATAGTCTTGGCATCATTCTCGTTCTCTCGAACGATGACTTCGAATTCAACTTCAACCGCAGATAAAGAAGAGGTACCAGTAGTAGACTTTGCAGTAACATCGGCAGAGGCAGGTTTGCCGTGGGGCAAGACTTCTTCACCCAGCCGGCTGCCAGCGTTGGTGATATCCAATGTCGTTTGTCTCTCCGCGATTGCTTGTCTCAACTTTTCATTCTCAGCTTTCCAGTTGTTGATTTTATCTTCCAAAGCTTTTTTATTCTCCGCGAGTTCAATGTTTAACTTTGTCAATTGTTGATTTTCTTTGTATACCTCCGAGTGTTGGTCTTCGAGCCTGGCAACTCTTTTCGCAAACTCAGAAATATCCACGAAACCTTCGTCTTGGGACTGTTTCATTTCACCCAAAAGCGCTTCTTCCGTCAACGCGACATCTTTCAATGATTTAATAACCACGTCTTTTGGTTGGACATTGACAATACCAGCGATCGCTGATTTCAAAGCATCGTTTTGCTTTTCATTCGTGAGCAACTTTTGCGCAGTCATGCTGTTACCAGTAACAGACATCTTCGCTTTCACTGCGAACAGTTGCGGCACATCGCACCCAGCCGGCACCAGCGTGCGATGTGGTTGGTCGGCGTTGACACACGTGTGCGCGCACGAGCCCCACACGTAACTCAACGTCTCCCCGTCGAACACTCGATTGTAAAAGATATTCTTGACTCCCCCGGTCCTTTCCGAAACGCCGTGTGTGAATTGACCGGTGCACTTGGAAATGGATGCATTCGCCGTACCCTTGTTATTGCCTTCATCGTCACCAAGGGTGATGCTGGGCGCAACAACCTTACCTTTTCTCGAAGCTGGGCATTGGTCTTCCTCGTGCTGCGACACGTTTTCGCACGCCAACTCGGACACGGCGCGATATTTACCGGTATTCACCACCGATTTTTTCGTAATCGCGTCTGACTCCTCTTTCGATTCGCTGCCTAAACGACCGACAAACGAATCACCCCCACTGGACGAGTGAAGAATTCCCATCTCGTCCGATCCAAGTGATCCTCCTTCAGCTTCTTCTCCGTCGGTTGGTCTCGGTTTCGGGTACAAATAAAATCCAAACTGTTCGTTCGGCTTCATCGCATCGTGTTCAACCTCGAAGGTGCCGCACGTCGTCATTCGCATCTCTTTCGCCGCGTCGAAATCAAACTCCTCGCTCATGCTTTTTGTGATTAACTTCGCGCCGATGTATTTCCAGTTTTCTTGCAGTGGAAATGGCAACACGTTCTTTTGTTGCAACAAACCAGAACAGGAAGTGTACAAGGTGAACACTTTCTTTTGTTGCGCGGCTTGTCCTCCTCCTCCGCCTCCTCCAATGTTGTTGTTGGTGGTGGTAGTGGTGGTGGTGGTGCTGTCGTTGTTGTTATAAGTGCCCGTGCTCGCGGCACCTTCACCAAGTAACGACGGTAACGACGACGAAGAGGACGCGGCACTCGTTGCGAACAAAGCTAAAGCGCCAACGGACGCGCCGACGCCGATTCTTTTCACCAACGACGACGACGACGACGACGACGATGATTTGCTCGAAGAGGAGGAAGACGCGATGAGCCTTTCCGACTCTGCATCGTGCCCTCCGCGTTTATAATTCATCGTGGATCGAGGAAGATGATATCGCCGAGTGCGCGCGTGCGTATCCTTACTCTTCGCTCTGTGATGAGGTACGTGTGAGTGGCGTTCGTTTTCCATCGCTCCGCGTGGCAAATCAACTTCTTCCAAAACGCGGCCTTTTTTTAGGATTTAGGGTATTCGGTTTTTCACCAGGGAGGGAAGAAAAATTTAGTCGTATCATCTTAGTGGTATAGCATTAGGAGTATCGCATGTTTCTCTCTCTCTCTCTTCTCTCTTCTCTTTCTCTCTTCTCTTTCCCTCTCTCTCTCTCTCCGAAATACAGTCATCAAACTCTCATAGTTTGCAACCTTTCCTCTAAAGCGTCGGCGTGACTTCGCGCGTTAAAGTTTATCTCTTCGTCAAGCTGTTTCAACTCTTGAAGTATGAGTCTTCGAACGGTTTCTTCGGACATTTCGCCTCCATTGTGTTGCTCGAACGCGAAAGTAAAAGGCGCGTCGGCTACCGGTTCGTCATTCACGTCGTGCAAAGACGCCAGGTACGGGTGTTTCAAACACTCCTCGACGTTAATGCGCTTTTCCGGGTTGAAGATGAGCATTTTTTCAATCAAATCGCACGCTAACGGGTTCGCCTCCGGGTATAAGCGCTTAAAGTCCATCGGTTTCGAATACGGGAGTTGACGTAAATATCGTCTCGCTTTATCCGAAGTCACGAAATATAAATCCTGTTCATCTGGCGTGCCGATGACTTTGGTAATCAGATTCAACTGATGGACGTAATCTTTCCCGGGAAATAACGGTTTTCTACCCAATAATTCAGCTAAAATGCACCCACTCGACCAGATGTCAATCGCAACAGAGTATTCCGCGCACGATAACAACAATTCAGGCGCTCGGTACCATCTCGTAACTACGTATTCTGTCATGAAATCTCGATTCTTGTCTTGCGTGTTAGTTCGCGCCAGACCAAAATCGCAAATTTTCAAGTCGCAGTTGGCGTTTAATAACAAATTTGACGGCTTTAAATCCCTGTGTAAAACGTCGCCGCTGTGTATGTACTTCAATCCTCTCAACAACTGGTAAATGAAGTATTGACAGTGGTCGTCCGTTAACGGTTGGTCCGAGCGAATGATTTGGTGCAAATCCGTATCCATCAACTCGTACATGACGTACACGTCGTTGAAACTATGATCTTCTTCTTTCGGCGGAAGCATGCAATCGGTAATTGGAACGACGTTTTCGTGCCTCAAATGTCTCAAGAGTTTAATTTCCCTTAATGTCCTTTTCGCGTCGACTACGTTTTCAAACGCGTTCGTTATTTTCTTAATCGCCACTTTCGTGTTTTGCTTTTCGTCCTTCGCCGAACAGACGATGCCGTATGCGCCTTTGCCAATGGGTTTAATCGGGACATATTTCTTCTTCACTTCGAATAAATTTCCACAGACGACGAATTTCGTTAACTCGTACGGGTCATCATCCTTTTCTATAGCTTCTTGGTTTCCTACTTTAGTATTACTATTATTGCTCCTCGCGTGATTATTATTGTTGTTAGCGTTCGTGTTCGTATTATCCTCTCCTCGTTGGTTCCTTCTCGGCGTCGGCGTCGACGTCAGCGAAACACAGTTGTTCTCCGAATCTTTCCGTCGTCTGACTTTCGAGAGCTTCTTTGCCATTCGTCTCTCTCTCTCTTTCTCGCTGCACTCCTCCCCGGTCTCGTCGTCTTCCGTGTCTTCTTCCGAATCCTCTCCCGCATCGTCCTCCTCCTCCTCTTCATCGCTCGACGACGCCGCGCCGTCGCCTCTTCGCTCTCTCCGTAAAAGTAAATGCTCGTAGTCCTCGTCGAACGGCGCTTTTTCTTCCTCCTCTTCTTCTCTTTTGTTGTTGGAAGACATTTTTTACGACGCGCGCGCGCGCGCACCCCCGTGCCCAACTCTCTTTCCTCTTTCTCCAACGAGAGAGGACTTTCACAAGAGCGATGCGCGTGAAAATGAAGTCGCCGCCGTTTGCCAAAACAGAAGAAGAAGAAGAAGAAGAAGAAGAAGAAGAAGAAGAAGAAGAAGAAGAAGAAGAAGAGGAGGAGGAGTTTTGTGTTTCGTTTTGTTGTAAAAGCGTGTCTTCTGTCTTCTTTTGTGAAAAAGTTTTTTTGTGTGTGTGGTGTTCGGTTTCGGTTGAGAAAGGGGAGAAAATGACTTATTATTATTAGGTGGTACTCAAATTGTTCAGTGCGTGGGGCGTGTGTTTGTGGAGTCAGTCCCTTTTCTCCCAAAACGATTGGTCGACTGCTCTTTCTTCGTAAAATATTTTTTTTCCAAAGCCAGATTTTTGTGTGTGTCCGTACAAAAAAGAAGGGTAACCTTTGGAGGGATCCCTTGTTGAATCCGCGTCACGTCTTCTACGCTCGGACAAAAGGAAAAGGAGAGGAATCCGACGCGATGACAAACGACCAAAACGCAACAACAACAACAACAACAACAACAAAAGAAGAAGATCGAGAGAAACGACGACGACGACGACAACACGCGATGGATGCGACCGAAAAGAATGCCAAAAAGTGGGCGCTCGAGGAATTCGTGTGGGACTCAGACAAAGCCGTGGGGATGAAGATACGAGGAGTACGCACGGAGATGGAAGAAAAAGATGATGAAGAAGAAGATGATGATGATGATGACGCGAAGGTAAATGATTTACGCAATTCGCCTCGTTTAAGGTCAATGGTAAGAGCGAGTGAGGACATTGAGGAAGACAAACGCAAGTATTTCGAAAGAAGAGAGAAGAACATGTTCACGACCGATTCGGCGAATGATAACGGCGCGAGAGCAACAGCAATGGCGAAGACGAGTAATGACAAGAGAGAAGTGGCAGCGAATAGCAACACAGCTGTTCCAGCAGATTTTATCCCGGCCAAGTTACGATCTGAAGAAGCTAGAGAGACAAAGTATAGAATCGTTCGCCACCAAGTGTATTGCAAAGTGGACGGATGCAATACCGAGTGCGAATCTTTGTACTCGATTCGCGTCAAAGTGTGCGCGATGCATCTGAAAGCGGATGAAGTGTTGTTTAACGGCGAAACGTGTAGGTTCTGTCAAAAGTGTACGAAGTTTCACAACGTGAATGCCTTCGAGAATAATCGGAGAGCGTGTTTACGTTCCTTGAATAGATTGGCGTCCAAGCGAATGCCGAGGATAGCGCCGGCTTCAGCTGAGAATACGTTGAACTCGTATGCCCGATTGATGACGTTACACGCCGCGGGACTTCACGAGGCGGCGATAAACGGAGACAACGCGAGGACAATCGACGCATTTACGGCGAATGCTAATAATAAACGGGATCTCGCTTCGCTACTTCTCTCGTATAATAAATGGTACCAAGGCTGTGCTATGATAGCAAAGAACAAGGAACAACTGCAAGAACAGGAGCTAAAGCGACAACAACAACAATTATTACTACTACAATTACAACAACTACAACAATGACAACGGATGATAGAATCGACCGTGAACGCGTCTGAAATTAATGCATTTCGCCTGAAATGCGCGCAAACGTTGATGAACCATTTGCCCGAAAATTATGATCCTTTGAAAGACGAAGAAGAGAGGCGAAGAAAGGAGATAATCAATGCGTCGTATAGACGAAGCGAAGGATACGATCAATTAATGCACCTCGATACTGAAGCTTTCATTGCCTTTGCAGCACAAGTTAAGATTCATAACAAGCAACCTCACGATTTGAGCGCTTCGCTTGGTGAAGGTATCAAGAATTATTTCGTCGAGAAATCCGGTAATCCACCGGCGAGCTTAGAATTCACCGCAGAACCAGGATGCACGAAATTGAATATAGACGCTCTGATCCCACCGATGGCATCACGTCGCTCGTATTCGAGAAGACTACAAGGGACATCAGACCAAGATATTGCGCAAGAATTGCCCGGTTGTGCCATCGAAACAGACGATGGAGGCCTGGACAACGCAGATGTGGACGTAATCGTTGGGTCGGCGCGAACGCGACGAATAAACGGCGAATGGGAAAAGAGTTCCGACGTCCATCATAAGTACAGCTGTAGTTCGGTCACACATGCCATGTGCACGAACCCGGACGTTTTGAAGTCGTGCAAGAACGAAAATAGCATAATTATCACCGGCGTCCCCCCAGACGTCGCAGCTGTCGTACGCATCAATGGTCAAGTCGAAAGAAGAAGTGTAATCTCCCGATTAGGAGGTAATGTACCAATGCCGACGTCAATAAAGGCAACAAAGAGAAGAACAGAAGGGCACTTGAATCGGATTAATAACAGAAATAATCGTGAGCAGCAGAAGAAGGAGTCAAATGTTTTGCAAAACATGCAGTCAAATTACATTTATGTATCAGTACCTCTCGATTACGCCGAAGGTCTGATGACAGTTAATCTGATGTGGCCAGAAGGACATGAATTCGCAGGTTGTACGATTTGTGATCCAATTGTCATCATCTTATCACCTTATATCAAACTCGCGCAAGAACTCAAGGGAGCTATGGATGAAGTGCACACGTTGTCCTCCGGGTTTTGCTACACTTTGAAGCGGTATATTGGCACGTGCTTAGTCAAGGATGGTAATTCTCAATCGTTCAGGAACCCAAATTTTTGTACGATTCAAAGAGATATAACTTTATGGTCTTTGAGAAACGGGTTTGCCAAACTCTCCAAGCGATTGCTCGAACCACAAGTTCAGATGTTACAAAACGCGCGGTCTTTGATAGCTGCAGATGGGGTGTATAAAACGTACGTGTACGCCGCCACATTGTCTGATTCGATCGATATTGTTCGCGAAGTCATAGCCTTGGGCGGCGAACAAAACTTATTTGGTACGGTTTCAACCGTCGGCAACAAAGAAACGAAAGATACAGCTTTACACATTGCTGCGATGAATGGGAACATAGACATGGTGCTCGACTTTTTGTCCATAATACCATCCGTAGATTACTGGTTCACGTTGCGAAACTCGAGCGGATTCTCACCAAGAGATTGCGCAATTTTGGCACAAAGATCGAACCTTTCGAAAACCATCGCAAAAGTGTTAGACGAACCTCTATTAATTGCCTCGAACGCGGTATGTCTTGCAGTGAAGGAAGTTTTGTCCAAAATTGCAAATGGTTCGCATATTGCTCCCAATTGTACTCCAGCAATTGACCACGTGGAGGAGCTGGAAAATCAGAGCGAAGTGATATTTGATCACGCTTCAGATTTAGTTTTTGAAAGCCTAAGTGAAATTGGCTCAATTATCCCAGCAACTGCGCATGAGAAAGTTCGAAAACATGGCTCAGTTCGGTTGCTTGAAATAACAAACAGGCTACTTCACCACAACGCATGCTTCTTGAAGCTTTTCTCTTTAGCTATTGAGAGAGACTGTCAACTGCTCGATAATTATAGCAGTGCAGACAGCGCGGACAACTCTTTTGACTCGCCAATCTTATCTGGCGCGGATTCATTTTTCTTGAAGTTACTGGAAACTTACGAAAGTAAACGTCGGCGCAGATATGTACCGCAGTCGTTGCGCAAAGTATTCGGTAGGTGGAGTAATTTAATTGCTTCTTTGAAGCATAAATCGATGCTTGCGTTTGAAGATCCACTGATTGAAAAAGCGTACGTGCTTGAAAATTCTTTTTATCGAAGGAGCGTGGATCTCGTCGCATTTCTGGTCATATTTTCAGTCATATGCTGTCGGAAGTACAAATTTTCGGATGGTTTGGGGCTTTCCTTCTTCCGCATGGAAAAGTTGTCAAAGTTTTACTTTTACATTCCATGGTTGATTGGTGTGTCGACGTTTCCCGCGGTCATTTTTACGCTCCTCATGTTCCCGAAATTTTACACGCGACACCGAGAAGGCATCACCATGTTGGTTGGATTAACGAATCCATTGATATGGCCTATTCTTCACCAGAGTGAAACCATTCCAGTGTCAGCGGCCAAGGTTACGTTGATGCGTTTGTCATCTTGCGTATATGGTTGTCGATTTGAAAGACACGCGATTGCTATGATGATAAACTACTTCATTCCTCTCACTCGAAGGATTGAAATATTTTCAGGCAAAGCCTCAGATCTTGCACACTCGACAGTGGTTGAAGAATTTGATAGGTTTGAAAGAAACAATGTGCTGTCCTTGGGAGCGATGTGTATGAATTTGGTCATCACATTGTTGATCGAAGTACGATGCCGTCGTAAGTTTGCGGGGAAATACGGCGTCGATTGGATGAAGAGAAGTTGGTCAACGGCGACCCCATGCCCTCCCGAAAAAGATGAAAAGTTCAACAGAGATATTCGCAAAGAAGTTGGAGCTTTCTATGACGATGAAGACGACATAGATTATAACATCCGTAATCGTCAAATTCGGTTTATCAGCGCGGCTGTTTCCGAGACTAGGAAGGCGTTGTACGCCAAGGCTTACTTGGCGTTTTCGAATCCACGTGACGAGGATGCGTACATGCTCGAAAACTCAATTTTTCGAAGACCGTACGATCTCGCCGTCCACGGGTTGTTGTACCTCACGTGGGCATCTTCATTTACTCGCCATTATTTAACGTGGAATTCTTTCGATTGGCTTTGGTTAGGTTTGTTCACAAACTGCAATGTGAACGAAGACACCATGAGAATACAAGAATTTGATAGGCGCTTCAGTGCTCTTGTTGTTTTAAAACTGTTCGCCTATTTGGTGTTCATAGGAACATCACTGGTCACTCTCCTACTTCCTCGCGTATACTGCCGATATCGCGAATCTTTTGTTGTGACCATAAAAGCATTTTGCGGCATATTACCAGCCATGAAAGTATCAGAAACACCAGAGATTTGCGTTGTCCTCATTTGTCGGCTATGCGCAGTGCTCTGGTCGGTGCGTTTTGAACGAGAAGTCTTGTTAATATTCTTGAACGCATTCATCATACCTCGAGCGTTGGATTGGTACAATGCAACAGAAGAATATACTATCGTCAAACGCGATGGCAACACTTCCGTTGTGACATGTAAAGGAAACAGCAGTTCTATATCTCTGGGTATCTTCAGCGGCAAATGGTATCATTGGTCGTTCTTTTTCAAGTGTATGCTAGTCATTTTGGTGTATTTGCAAATGAGCGTGATTTTTTCCATTGAGAAGCAACGTCGAGAGGGATTCGCGAGGAAGAGAAAAATCAAGTATTATTAGGAGAGAGAAAGAGAGAGAGAAAGAAATTGTAATTTTAGTACCAGGTATGGTACAGAAACTATGCGTCAATACCATGTACATAGGTACACAACACTCCCAATAAGGTACCAGGTAGGTACCATACCAGTACCAACATACCTACTTCATTTTTACTTCCCAACATAAAAAACAAGATGCCTACCTTACTTCAAGAAACTGATAAAGAAGAAAAGAAAAAGGAAAACGTGAAAGATGCAGTTTTGTCTCGACAAGCACGGCGAATGGGTAGTCGTCTCTGCGAACGATGACGACAAAGAAGAAGACGAAGAAGATGCGTTCTTCGGCGCAAAGAACGAACAACAAGTCAAGAAAATAGCGAAAACTTTAGCCGATGCAACGACTTGGTTGGACATGTTAAACGATACGCAACGAAACATTATGTTTCAACGGGCAGTTGAGAACTGCATAGGGAAGACAAATTCGCAGAAGAATGAATTGACTGTCTTTGATGTCGGTAGTGGCACCGGTTTGCTCTCTTTGTTTGCCGCGAGAGCGAAAACTCTATCGGAAAAAACGTTCGTTAAAATTTACTCGTGCGAGATGTATTTACCAATTTTTCTCGTCGGAGAACTAGTGGTGAGAGAGAACAGGAGAGTAAAAAAGATTCCCGTAACAAGTTCGATCCATATGTTTCACAAAAGGAGCGAAGATGTAGATGCGATACGGAAAAATGAGTTAGACATATTGATTTCAGAACTTCTCGATTCCGCTTTACTCGGCGAAGGATGGTTGTTGGTGTTGCGAAACATATTTGAAAGGGAGTTGTTGAGAAAGAATCATTTTAGCATCGTTCCTAACTCAGCGAAAATATACCTGCAGCTCTTAGACGCGAGGAGCTCAGTTTTAGACGCGAAAGATCGAAGAGCTGGTTTATATGGCGAAGCTATAACCTCAGACGGATTTTCCCGCTTGGATGTGCAGTGTCATTTCGACTCGCTTGAAAGAAGAGGGAAAATTAAAGCAATTTCAGAACATATTGAGGTGTTTGACATTGACTTTACGAGCAATAATGATTGGGGGCGAACGAAAGTGGTTAGTTGTAGCAGTAGTACTCTTCGGCTAGATATGAGTGATCGCGAGATAAACGCGGTTGCAATGTTCTGGGATGTGGATTTGGATGGAACAGGTGTGCATCGACTGAACACGTTTCCCTGCGCGGGTGGGAATAATCATGGTTTTCGAAGACATTGGCGACAAATAATCGCACCTTTGGAGTACGCGATTTCACTTTCTTCGATTATAACGACAGAGAAGCCGATACGAATAGAAACCAGAATAGCTGACGATTATTTGGCATTGGATGCGAAGGTTTCTTGTGATGAGATGATAATGAAGAAGAAGAAAGAAAAATGGAAGGAAACCCCGATGCAGGCGATCAAAAACCCCAAGCCGACACACGAAGAAGGGGAGAGATGGCTTTGTATAGCTCTTGCGAACATATCAGAGTTTTGGTTTTCACGAGCACCGCTTGGTGAAAATTTATGCGGCTTGGACTTGACGAAAGCAAACATGCTTCTATGCACGAAGCCGGTTGAAAATATTAGCGGTTGTTGCTATCAGTCGTTTAAAAGCGATTTGTTGGATGAACTTGGTCATCTATCTTCCACGACTGAAGACGAAGCGACAATGATTCTGTGGAAATCGAGTGTTTTATTCGTTACTGATGATGATGAGAATAAGAAAGAAGAAGGCAACAAAAAGAAATTTTATATTGATGTGGATGCCGGGCGTTCGATTACGACGAACCACGTGGTATTTTTCTTCTCGGACAAAAGTCCCGGTCCCGACGAATGGAAAAGGCAAAGACAAGTTCAGGTCGCGAGGATGGATCGAGAACTCACCGGCCAAAAGTTTAAAATTATCGCATCAAATTTCGACGCAGAAGAAGGAGAATGCATTCGAGTGTTGAAGTATTAGAGATGATAGAAATTGTAGGTAATAGCAATAGTTATCTAGAAATTTTCCAATTACAAAATTTAATGCGCTTGACGTCTGTTTGCCGCTTATTTCTTGTAGCGGGCGTTTCTCCCGCCACAATTCGAGGTGGCAGTGCCATTCTCCACCTGCGCACGGTTTTAGCCCGCCTCAACTCCTCCTGTCCCTGCTTGCATCGCACCTGTGGCATTAATTGCCAAAATTGCCGCCAATGCTTCCTCTTGCTTCTTCGCTTTCTTCAACTCCATTCTTTCCTTGTAAGAACACTTCGTACAATAATCCACCCCTGGATTCGTTCGAGATTTACTCCAACTCCTCGTCGAATCTTTCGTGCCACATTTCCCGCACTGCTTGTTGGACATCGCATTCAACTCCTTAATGTAACACTTTTGACAGAAATACTTTGAATTATCCTTCTTCGATTTTCTCAAATTTACTGGGTCTAACTTTCCATCGCATGCTGAGCATTGCTTCTTCTTAATTATTTCTTGCTCCTTCTCGAAGCACTTGCGACACAAATGCGTCGATTTTTGTAATTTGGATTTCCTCCAATCTAACATCTCAGAATTACACTCTCCACACTTCGACGGCGTCCTCCCCTTTTCTTTGCGATAACAATGCTGGCATAAGTACTTCGTCTTATCTCTTTTCGAGCGAACCCATGCATTAGTCGTTTTGTCGCTATGACAGTTGCTGCATGTAATCGCTCGCGCGTTCATCTCCGCAGTGTAGCATTTTTGACACAACGTCGCCCCTTTCATCTTTTTCGATTTAAACCACGTTAATGCCTCCTTCGTGATGTGACAAAACATGCATGTGTCCTTTTTTAACCTTTTCTTTTTCACATTGTAACACGTTTTGCAGTAAAACTCTCCAGGAGAGTCTTCGACTCTGTACCGAAAACCAACCGGCGCAGGTTTCGAACACGTTACGCAGTTGGGCGGATTTTTTCGTTGACGACGTTGAGCCCCTCGTTCGGATTCGATCGACGTAATCCTATTCCCGACGATATTCGAGTGTATGGTTTGGTTGCTCACGACGATTGATTGCGTGACCATCGCATTCTGGTTGGTGTTTTGTAACTGCGACAACTGTTGCGCCGCCGCATACTCCGTATTCGTTCCGCTTTGTGGAATATTTTCTGCACCCACTCCTGGTTCTGCGGCTCCATCTCCTCTTCTAGTAGCAGTAGTAGTACTACTAGTAGTAAAAAATATATTACCAGTATTGTTGTTATTATTATTAGTATTTGGGCGCTGCGCTTCTCGAAGGGCTTCGTCCAAGCTTCCTCGATTGTGAGGAGGAAGGGGCTGATGCGACTGCTGCTGATGATGATACCCGTGCGGCTGCTGATGAAGAAGTTGCTGATGCTGCTGCTGATGATTATGATGATAGTGATACTGTTGGTCTGCGATACTTTGATACGGTTGTTGTGGTTGTGCTTGTGGTTGTGCTTGTGTCACGTTTTGATGAGGGTTTATACCCTGGAACAAGCCACGCATCGACGAGTACTGTTGTGGGTGGTGCGAAGGTGGAAGATTGCGTCGAAGCATCGTCGCGCCGTTATCCATCGAAGACGGAGGAGGAGGAGGAGGAGAAGAAGGACGTTTCCCGGGGAACCTGTTATCTTCCTCTTCGTTTTCACGAGAATGGATGGCAATTAAATCGTTCACTTCCATCGTAAATCCGCCCGTCTTCCACTTCCTACGACGCGCGCGGTCGTCTTGCGCGTATGCTATGACAACTATGTCTATTGTATTTTGCGCGCAAGCCAACGAAGCGGAGTTTAAGGTTTACTGTCGAATGGTCTTGAAAAAGTTCGTATCTTTTATACTTGAAAAAAGCTGCTCTTCTGCGCGCACATGCACACACCCCGCCGCGTGCGCGTATACACGTAATACTAATCGAGGTTTCTTTTGTCCGTTCGCACACAGAAGAGCGAGCTGGCGAGGCGCTGACAAAATCGAACAAAAACAACGACAACTCCAAAGAGAATGAACGACTTAATGAGACGCATCTTCATCGCGTACTTTGCGACGCACGTGCCGGCGACGATTTTAATCGACTCGCAAGCGATTGTGCCGGATAAATACGTTCCATCGTTTGCCAAAAGTCTCCTCCAATTTCATATCAAACAAAACGATGATTTTCTGATGCTCGAGCAACCTTTGTGGTTGAAAAGTTTCATCCTTTTCGAAGTCTTGGTGCAACTGCCGTTGTTTTTCGTTCTGTTGCGCAAGTTACGAAAACGAGAGGAGAACAATATTCGATTGCTAGGCATCGGGTACTCTTGTCACGTGATGACGACCATGGTACCTATTCTAAGTGAAATATATTGGAGAGGGTCGTTCGCGCTATTTATGATTTACTTTCCATACTTCTTCGTGCCCTTGATGTTGTTGTATTCGTTAAGTTTGAGTGAAGAAGGGAACGTGTTCATCCGAAAAGGAAGACGACGAAGCACGAGAACAGCGAAGAAGATGAGATAGAAAAGAACACATAGAACGATTAGCGGGGGAGAGGGGACACCTGAATGGAATGATAATGAAAAAAAGTGCGTTCTTCGTGCATTAGTATGATGTAATTGTTCGTGAATCTAGATGATAATATGACACCTTTCTTAATACGTATGCGTTCGAATAAAACACGAGAATTCGCAAAGGCACACGACGACAGATCTTCAGAAAATATAAAGCAGTCCGTCTTCAAAGAGAATTTTCTCACACCACGACGCAATAAGAATCGAAACAATCCCTCGCATAAGCCGTATACATTCTCCCTAAACAATCGAACGAAATGGCGTCATCCGAAGGAGATGTCAACGACCCTTTCTATTTAGTCAGAGAGGAAATCTCCGATTCCGTTTCCAATTGCGAAAGTTCCTTTTCTCGAATTCACGAAACAAGAGGAGGATTACCTTTACAAAACTCCGCGTCACAAAAGAAGGAAATGTTTGCGAATATGCTATCCGAAATAGACTCTTTATTTTGGCAATTAAACGAATTGGATCGAGCAACGGATGCGGCGGAGAGAGACCCGAATAGATTTCGAGTCTCTCGAGAGGAGTTGGAGAGGAGGAAAGTGTGGACTTCGCAAACGAGGGATCGATTGAATGTTTTAAGAGGACGAGTTGAGAACGCGTTGAACAATAGTAATACTAGCGAACAAAACAGAGTTAAATCTGTCTTGGACCAAAACCGAAACACGATAGACGATTACATGCTCTCGGACGAACGAGCGACTCAAGATCAATTGTTTGCGCACCAAGACGAGCAATTGGAAGATTTATCGCATCACATACGAACGATCGGTAATGTCGGGAAAACGATAGGGGAAGAATTAGAGCAGCAAGGGAGAATGTTAGAAGATTTAGAGGAAGACACGGAAGGGGTGAGAGCAAGGATGCAAGCCGCGAATCAGATGATGATTCATGTATTTAAGAAAGCCGGCATTCGAGCGCAGTTATGCACCGTGTTCGCTTTGACGATTATATTAGTATTGCTCTTCATGGTTGCTTTTGGTTCCGTGTGATAAATATTTGCTATTTACTATACGTATTTCTATTTACTTCTACAGCGCATGCTTCTATATGCTCCTAAACTACTGCTTCTATTCTAATCAAATTCAATCATTGCATACATTCCATATTCGTTCTTTATCGCACCATAATTTTACCGTAGATGGCTTTACGTTTTCGTTGTAATCCAACAAAACATCCTCCGCTGCATCGAAAGGAACAGACCTGACGTCAAAGTCGCGGTGATCTCGTAAGGTTAAGTATACGGCTTCTAAAAGTAAGCCTCTTCTTTTATCATCAGTTTCCGCACGCGTGTCTTCTTCTAAATACTTGCTCTTCAACGTTGACACGAAGTCGTCGTGTGCTCTTTTCCCTCTGTATTCAGGCTGTTTCTGCGGCGATTTTAGTAGATTCATCAATGTCTTGTCGTAATCGTATAGAAATGACGTGTGGTGTATAAATCGATTCTTACTTATGGATTGAGCATTACCTCCAACCTTCTTCTCGCCGAACACGTAATCGTTCTCTCGCAAACTAAAATTTCTTCCAGTCGACGAAGGAAACAACGCTTCCATCGCTTTCCCATAGAAACCTCCGCTCCATTCCATGATCTTCCTCGGGAATAACTCCAGTCCATGCACGGTACCTTCGTTGAATATAAAACTCACGAATTGTGTATTTTTATCCACGACGACTGTCCCGCCTCCGGTAAACCGTTTCACCAAAGGCACTCGCAATTGCACGGCTTCCTTCTCAAAAACCAATTCGTGTGGCTTTCCAGAAATTCCTAGAACTATCGATTCTTTAACAACGCCGTCGTTTAGTATCACCCAGTTACACGTCGAGTGTCGAAATAATGCCTCTTCCACGCGTAAGAGTTTCTTTATGCACCGCAGTTTCGTTCGCACGACGTTGATTCGACGAAGAGCCGGTGACATTTATTTATCACCTTGTGGTGTTTCGTTGGTTGTTACAAGTGTGGCATAACTCATCTTCTTTTCGCATTCTTTTTTTCTTCTTTTTGTGTTTGTTTTGTCATTTGTCATTTGTCATTTGAATTCAAGTAAAAACTACATACCTACGTAAGTACCGTTGTAGTCACACTTTCTGTGAATAAGTGCGCGACGAACGACGGAGAGAACGAAAGAAAGAAAGAAAGAAAGAAAGAAAAAGCGCAAAGTCGACGCGCGCACGCATGAGCGGCGCGCGTGGAAGAGGAAACATTGCGACACCAAATGCGAGTTCCGAGGGCAACAACACAGACCCCTCGAACGAATTGTTGGAACAAGCGAACGAGTTTTTGTCCAACTCGCCAGAGAGACAGAAAAGTAAAGACGCGGAAGAGGACTCAAAATCGGAGTCGGAGTCGGAGT